>OCPP01000358.1_pt1 | contig 34825 bp, 24 predicted proteins | sample 1538211 | NCBI WGS metagenome assembly OCPP01 (sample SAMEA2580193, study PRJEB22360) | human gut metagenome | biome: human gut; feature: human-associated habitat; material: faeces | place: Denmark | collected 2008/2010
CAATTCAGATAAAGGTAGCGGCAATACACTCCAGTTGAGTAGTCAAGCTACAGAATAGAATCAAAAGTCCATAGTATCTGAATTGTATTGAACCACGATATTAAAAGAAAGGAAACGTGTGATAATTAACTTCCTAATTATCATACAAGAAAAAAGAATGAGCAAATTTGATTTAGATGTTTTGCACCAGACTATAAGTGATACTCAGTCAAACATATGTCAGGCTGTGATTGTGAAAGAAGGAAAATTAATCTACGCTGATACATGGAATGGGTACAGTATAAATGATACAGTGCATATTGCATCAGCTACAAAGAGTGTAGTGGCATTGTTGGTTGGTATTGCCATCGACAAGGGATATATTGATAGTTTAGAGCAACACATTTTGGACTTCTTTCCTGAGTATACTCTTAAACGTGGTGAAAAAACGCTGCCATATGTGAAATTAAAACATTTACTACATGTTTTTTTGAGAAGGACTGATATGATAAAAATTTTTGCAAGGAGAGTTAATAGGAAGAATCATTAATTGAATGATATATATGTTATATGTTACAGATATGACCTCATTGGGTATTTGCCTGATGAGGTTTTTGAATTTGATAAAAAGAAAATATTTGTTGCACGATGAATAAAAAGATAAAGAAAATAATATAATATTAAAAAAGATATGAAAAAAACCATTGCGTATAACAGAAAGAGGTGGTATAGTATGTATACGAACAAAGAGAAAGGATGTGTCATTATGAAGATACAAGCCGTAGTAATAGATGGATTTAAGAATTTGTCAAATGTGAGAATTACATTTGATAATATAACAGCACTTGTTGCACTTAATAATTTTGGAAAGTCAAACGTCCTGTCTGGTATTGATTTTGGATTAGCTTTTATAAAAGCTTCAGATGAAGATAAGAAAGAAATGATGGCTAATACAAATCTTATCCCGATTAATCAGTGCATGCAAGGCAGAAATTACAAGTTCGAGGTAGAGGTTTTGACAGAAGATGCAGGGCAGGAGTATCGTGTGCAATATGGATATGAGTTTGCTTGGCAGTGCGATGAGGACGAGGTTCCAGAAATTATAAAGGAGTATTTAAAAATAAAACTGGATGAAAAGGGGCAGAAATATACACAGCTTATTAATAGAACCAAAGAATCTGCGTTATATAAGAGTTCTGAGACTGGAAGATGTTCTTCAAAGATTAAGGTGGAACTCGCTGAGTTGGTTGTTAATAAACTAAGAGCTTATGATGAACTCTATTTTGCAACTATCATTAAGAAGTTAAATGGCATGAAAATGTATATGGAAAATAATTTAGATGCAAAAAGTTTTTATCAACCAGACCCTATCATTCGTAAGGGGTTTGAAAACGAGATGATTAATGCTGATAATCTTCCACGAATTATTTTTAATTTGAAAAAACAGAATCCTGATAAGTTCGAGTTGCTCAAAAATGTGTATTTTCAGCTTTTTCCTGATATTGAAGATGTAATTGTGAAAGATTTCAAGATTAATGCAGGTGAAACAGACCAATTCCCTGATGATGCTCCATTCATCTTCACGAATTCTTTACATGTTCTTTTTGTTAAAGATAAAAACCTGGCAAACCCTATAAATTTTTCGATGATGTCAGATGGAGCAAAGAGAGTATTTATGATTTTAACGAAGATAATTGTATCTAGTGTTAGCAATATTTCGTTGATAGCTATTGAGGAACCTGAGAATTCGGTTCACCCTGGTTTGTTTCAGGCTTATATACAGATTATCAGTCAGCTGTTGGATGATTGTAAAGTTATTATTACTAGTCATTCTCCATATATTATCAGTTATTTAGACCCCTCGTGGATTCATGTGGGTATGAATAAAAAGCCTGGTGTGGCTGAGTTTTTTGCTTTTAAGAAGTTAGGTCAGAAACAATTAGAAAATGATGCTGCTGGATTTAATATGAGTATGGGAGATTATCTGTTTTCTATGCTTGCTGATTCAGATAGTAATATAAGTGATTATTTGGAGTGTGATGCCGATGAGTAAATGCCTTGTCCTTTTTGTAGAGGGTGATACAGAGGTTGAATTCTATAAACAAGTGGTTGCAAACGTTAGGAAAATACATCCTATGGGTCGTTTTGACACTAACATTGAATATAGAAACGTCAAAGGTGTTGGCGGATTCAAAAGCATTGCTCTCAGAAAATTTGTAAAAGAAATTAAGCCGAAATACGCGGATGATTGTGAATTTACAGTCGTACTATGCAGTGATACAGATGTCTTTGAATTTTCATCTAAGCCACCAATAAAGTGGAACGATGTAAAGAGGGAACTAGAAGCTAACGGTGCATCCAAGATTATCCATGTTCAGGCAAAGAGGTCAATTGAAGATTGGTTTCTATGCGATACAGAAGGAATTTTAGGATTTCTGAGGTTAAACAAAAATACAAAAGTATCTGGAAAGAGTGGATATGATAAAATTCAACGTTTATACAAACAAGCTAATAAAGTGTATTTCAAAGGAATGAAAAGCAATGGAATGATAGGTCGTCTGGATATTGAAAAAATAGCAGATGTCGTTAAAGACCAGCTGAATCCTTTATATAAGGCTCTTGGTATTGATAAAAACTAAATTATTTTATGGTATGTAAGAGCAAGGCTCTTTACATAGAAAAAGCCAGAGGTAAACTCTGACTGATTCCCTTGCCAAAGAAGGTCTTTGGACTTTATTTTTCTCGCAAACTAATAATACCAAAGAAAGCCTTCTTATGCAAGGAGATTTTGCAAAGGAGGTATTGTGAAATGGCAGTACATCATGGTGGTAAAGTCGGTAGTGCAGCTAAGAAGTTAGCCAGCAATTCGACCAGCAAAAGCACTAAAAGCAAAGCTGGAAAGACATTGGCTAATCACAAAGCAAAGCAGCACTGATTAAAAAGTTATTAATCACGGACCTGAGCATGTCTAAAAACGGCTCTCTTATTTTACAATTTTAATGGTATAGAGGAGATGTAATTATGAAAGCTAATAGAATGTGGTTGTTTTCAGATGTACTCGAGAAGAACAAAAGAGTTTTTAAGATCCCGGTCTATCAAAGAAATTATGACTGGTCAAATATTCAATGTGAAAAATTGTTCCAGGATATTATGAAAGCTAATGAAAGGAATTGCCAGCATTTTACCGGAACAATTGTTTATATCGATGATATTAATGGTGGCAGTGGATTAAATGAAGTACTTATCATCGACGGGCAACAACGAATAACCACAATGTATATTCTTTTAAAGGCACTTTATGATGCGTCAAAAGGTGTATCAGTACGAATTGAAAGTGAAATTGAAGAGGTTATGTTCAATAGGCATTGCGATGAGGTATATAAAGTAAAACTAAAACCTGTAAAATCTGATAATGAACAGCTAATGCTTCTTATCAAGGATAAAGTAGATAAGATGGACAGAAATTCAAATGTTTATAAAAATTACATAACTTTTAGGAATTTAATAGAAGAAACATTATCTGCAGGTTTAGAGTTAAATGATATTCTCAATGGAATAAAAAAGCTTGAAATTGTGGAAATAATTCTTGATAAACTTCAGGGTGATGAACCACAGAAAATTTTCGAATCCATCAATTCCACTGGCCTTGAACTTAGTCTTGCTGATTTAATAAGAAATTATTTATTAATGGATGATGATAGGCAAGATGAGTTATACGAAGACTACTGGTTAGAAATTGAGAAGAATGTGGGATATCGTAATTTAGGTGATTTTGTTATAAATTTTTTGAATTCTCAAATTAGTAAATCTGTAAATAGTAAAAATGCGTACCGTTTATTTAAGGAGCATTGTGAAAAAAATAATTTAACACATGAAGATACATTAAAAAAGTTGAAGAGAACTTCAAAGTATTATGGTGCTTTTATTGGTGAGAACAAATATTACAGTGATGAAATTACAAAGTATTTAAATGCTTTTTATACTATTAAGCAAACAACTGTTTTACCTCTGCTCTTTAGGATTTTTGATGATTATGAAGATGAGAATATTGATGAAACTACACTGTGTAAGGTATTAGATTATCTGCTTACATATCTTGTTAGAATTACGGCATGTGAAATCAACAAAAATTTGTCCAAGTTTATGAAATCTATGTACGATAGAGTAATTGATGGAAACTATGATAATTACTATGAGAAATTTGTTTCATTCCTTAATGATTTGAGAGCAAATGACAGAATGCCTACGGATAAAGAATTTGAATATGCTCTTATTTATAAACCACTTTATAAAAAAACAATTTGCAAATTTGTACTTTCAGTAATTGAAAATTCTACCAAAGAGCATATTGATGTTAGCAATCTTACTATCGAGCATATTCTGCCACAAAAAGAAAATGCCGCCGTATGGAAAAAAGAGGTAGGAGAGAATTATAGTAGTGTGTATGAGGTTTATTTGCATACGCTTGGTAATTTGACAATTACTGGCCATAACAGTGAATTAGGAACAAAGTCTTTTAGTGAAAAGAAAAAAATTATTAAAGAAAATTCAAAAGCAAATATTCTTAATAAAGAAGTATTGTCCGCTGATAAATGGAATGAAACATCAATCATAAACAGAGCTAAGATTTTGGCTAATATGTTGATTAAAGAATTTGAATATGTAGATGTTCATTCAGAAATTAATGAAATAAATGAATTAAGTTTTGGGGTTAATAGTGGGATGGACTTTTCTGATACAAAGCCTGATGGATTTGCTTTTGTCGGTGAATATACAAAAGTTACAAGTTGGGCAGATTTACTTACTAAATTTATTAATGTAGCATATGATCTGGATACCGATTTAATGACTGATTTAGCTTCAAACAACTATTCTATTCCTAATGCGACAAGAGTATATATAACCAATGATGAAAGAAAACTTCGAAAGGCAAAACAAATTGATAATTGTGGAATTTATTATGAAGCAAACTTATCTGCGAATAATATTATATCCTTTATTAAAGATCTGTTGTCTAAAATGAATTTGGATACAGAAGATTTTAGTTTTTCTTTAGCAGAAGTGCCTTTTGATATCAATGATGAAAGCACATGGGGTGAAGGGCTGATTCCGGTTGCAAAATTATTTTATTATTTTGTTGAAGACTTAGTTTCAAAATCTAATATTGTAGCAGAAGAGGTAGAAAATCTTAAAACCAAGGAATATACCAAATCTTTATTTCATGCAACTGATTATCCTGCCATAGCGAATAATAGGAATGATAATATGGGCAATTCTACGCAAAAGAGATATAGAGCAAAGGCTTTGAGTTTTAATGGTATAGATATTTACATTTCTACACAGTTTTTTGATTCTGATAGAGATGCAGTAATTGAGTGGTATAAAAGCCATAATAAATGATATATGCTATATTAGGATAAGAATATGTTTATCGCATAAATAATGCACACCCCAAAATCAAAATGAACCCTTAGGGGTGTTCACATTTTAACGATGAACCCCTTTTGGTAAAAAACGCAGTAGTCTGAACACCCCTAACTGACTACGATTTGACTACTACACAGGGAAATGATGTGCCACGATATGCCAAGATAGAGCATAAAGTGTGACAAATAAATAAAACAATATGAGTGCCGGAAAAGTCGATAAAACCTTGTGTCTATGGGCATATCTTGGTATTTGGAGATAGGAGAAATTTATGATTAGAGTACTTTTCATCTGCCACGGCAATATCTGCCGTTCCCCAATGTCAGAATTTGTATTAAAAGACATGGTGGAACAGCGTGGCTTGACAGAACAATTTGAAATCGCTTCGGCGGCGACCAGTACAGAGGAAATCTGGAACGGTAAAGGCAATCCAATCTATCCGCCGGCGCAGGCAGAACTAAAAAAGCATGGGATTGGAAAGACCGCATACACCAACTTTGCGGGCAAGCGCGCCAGACAGGTGACAAAAGAAGATTATCATCACTATGACTACCTGCTTTGTGCGGATACCAATAACATCCGTAACACAGAGCGTATCACAGGCGCGGATACCGAAGGAAAAATTCATCTGTTATTAGATTATGCAGACGAACTTCAAGAGGGGAGTCAGCTTCAGACTAAAAATAAAAGCGGCAATTCAATCAGCCAGACAATCAGCCGCCGCGGCAAATCAATCGCAGACCCGTGGTATTCCGGGGATTTTACACAGACATGGAATGATGTGGTGGCAGGGTGTACAGGTTTTTTAAATTATCTTAAAAACGTGCATAAGATATAAAAGCAGCATCAGTTTCTGCGCGCCTGACGGAATTTGGACGGTGTCATATGATATTCGCGCAGGAATAAGCGGTTAAAATAAGATACATTTTCAAAACCGCATTCCAGGGAAATCGCAAGAATGTCATCATCTGATGCACACAGCAGGTGCGCGGCACGGATTAGGCGGTACTCATTTAAGTAAGCAATAAAGGGCTTTCCCATATACAGCTTGAAAAATTTCATGAAATGGGAGCTGCTGAAACCGCAGACTGCCGCAATCTGCTCAATACTGATTTTTTGTGGGTAGTAATTTGCAATATAATCGGTAATCAGGCACAGCTTTTCCTTCGTATTTTCTTTAAAATAACCGTTTTTCCGGGAGGAAACAGCACTGTTTTTTTGCTGCGGTAAATCACACGTTGTAATTTCACGCATTTTATCCGGTGCAAGAATCTCTGATTCCAGAATAAAAAACAACTGATACAGCCAGCCTTTAATGCCGAGATAATACCCGGCAGGATAGGTGGTACGCAAATCGTCAATCCGGTCAAGGCAGATTTGAACAGCGCGGTGCGCTTTTGGAACCCGGTCTATTAAAACCGGAAAATCTTCGGGGAAATTTTGCAGGCGGTGAAAAAAGTTAAAAGACATCGTATCCCCTTCTTTTGGGATTAACATCTGCATATCAAAAATGATATTTTCGTATGAAAATGCTTCCGATTCATACTGCGCAATGGAATGAAGCCTGCCCGGCAGAATAAAGACAATGCTGTCTTTGACAACCGGGTAGGAAATACCATCGACATTGACCATTCCCCTGCCGCTCTTTACATAAATAATTTCCGTTTCACGGTGCCAGTGCAACGGCACACACGGAAAATCCAGCGGAATCGAGCAAGGATAAGTATTATAGGAAAAATCCGTATCATAGTGTTTTTTCGTTTCTTCGTAATTTTCATATTCTAATATGTGCATAGCCCCTCCAATCCGCAGATTTACTGCACAAACGCCGATTTTATATATTCCGGATATCTTAGATTTGTACCATTCCGGTAATGAGCAGGCTCATATTGATTTAGCCCGACCGTTTAAGATATCAAGATATCAAAGTATGATAGTATTGTATTATTTTAAGCGGTAATTATGCAAGATAAAAAATCTTAGAAATATATAATAATAATCAGAATCATCGAAAAATAATCAGAAATAAAAATAGGAGTGGAGAGAAGTATGAGCATAGCAGAAATTTGTAACAAAATGTATGGAAAGACCATCAGAGAGTGCAGTAACGAACAGGTCTATACGGCACTGCTGGCACTGGTAAAGAAAGTCACGGAAGAAAGAAAAGAAGCGCAGGAGCGGCAGGAAAAAGAAAACGGCAAGAAAGTGTATTACATTTCCGCAGAATTTCTGATTGGAAAGCTGCTGTCAAACAACCTGATTAATCTGGGGCTGTATGAGCAGATTTCGCAGGAATTAGAGGAAAATGGAAAGAATATTGCACAAATCGAAGAAGTCGAGCCGGAGCCGTCACTTGGAAATGGCGGACTGGGACGGCTGGCAGCGTGCTTTTTGGATTCCATTGCCACATTAAACTTAAACGGGGACGGCATTGGCATCAACTATCATCTGGGGCTGTTTCGTCAGGTGTTTGCACAGAATAAGCAGACAGAACAGCCGGATTACTGGATTCAAAAGGAAAGCTGGCTGACAAAGACGGAGGTGCAGTACCCGGTACAGTTTGGCAAATTGTCCGTCATGTCGAGAATGTATGACATTGATGTGACAGGTTACGAGGGCAGGGTCAACAAACTGCATTTATTTGATATCGACATGGTTGATGAAAAAATACCGATGCACGACGGCATTGATTTTGATAAAAATGCGATTGAGAAGAATCTCACGCTCTTTTTGTACCCGGACGACAGCGACAGAGCCGGACAGTTATTGCGCATTTACCAGCAGTATTTTATGGTAAGCAATGCCGCACAGCTGATTCTTTCAGAGTGCCGCAGGAAATGTGAAAAAGCGGGAAAGACGTTAAAGAATCTGAATGAATTTGCGGTGATTCAGATTAATGATACGCACCCGACAATGGTTATTCCTGAATTAATCCGCATTTTAACAACGCAGAAAGACATTGACGGCAGTGTGATGACGATGCAGGAGGCGGCAGAGGTGGTGACAAAGACGTGTGCATACACAAATCACACGATTCTTGCAGAAGCACTCGAAACATGGCCGCTGGACTATCTTGAGGAGGTTGTGCCGCAGTTAGTTCCGATTATCCGTTATCTTGATGAAAATGTACGCGCCCGTTATACGGATTCTTCCGTTTACATTATTGACGAAAATGACCGCGTGCATATGGCACATATTGATATTCATTATGGTTTCAGTGTAAATGGGGTGGCAAAGCTGCATACGGAGATTTTGATGCAGGAAGAACTGAAATCTTTTTACCGCATTTATCCTGAAAAATTTAACAATAAAACCAACGGCATTACGTTCAGAAGGTGGTTACTGCACTGCAATCAGGCACTGGCCGCCTATATTGAAGAACTGATTGGTGCAGATTTTAAAAAGGAAGCCGGGGAACTTTCACAGCTTATAAAATATGCAGATGATGAAAATGTGATTGCGCGCATGCTTGAAATTAAGACGGAAAATAAGAAACGTCTTGCTGCATATATGCAGGGAAAATGCGGTGTAAAAATCAATCCGCAGTCGGTCTTTGACATTCAGGTAAAGCGCCTGCATGAGTACAAGCGCCAGCAGATGAACGCACTGTATATCATTTACAAATATTTTGAGATTAAGGCCGGAAATATTCCGGATACTCCGGTTACGGTTATTTTCGGTGCGAAGGCGGCAAAAGCATATACGATTGCAAAAGATATTATTCACTTGATTTTGTGTCTGGGTGAATTGATTGCAAATGACCCGGATGTCAGTCCGTATTTAAAGGTTGTCATGGTGGAAAATTATAATGTGACGATGGCAGAAAAGCTGATTCCGGCGTGCGACATTTCAGAGCAGATTTCGCTGGCTTCCAAGGAAGCTTCCGGAACGGGCAATATGAAATTTATGTTAAACGGTGCACTGACACTCGGAACATTTGACGGTGCAAATGTCGAGATTGCACAGCTTGTCGGCAAAGACAATATCTATACCTTTGGTGCATCCAGTGACGAAGTCATCGCGCATTACAAAAATGCCGATTACTGTGCAAAGGACCTTTATGAAAAGGATGAAATGATAAAAAAATGTGTTGATTTTATCGTTTCAGATGAGTTAAAGCAGTATGGTGATGAAGAAAACTTAGCCCGTCTGCACCATGAAATTATCAGCAAAGACTGGTTCATGACACTGTTGGATTTCAAGGAATATATAAAGGTAAAAGAACAGGCGCTTGCAGACTACAAAGACAGAGCCGCATGGGGCAGAAAAATGCTGATAAACACCGCGATGGCAGGCTTCTTCTCCTCCGACCGCACCATCCGCCAGTACAACACCGATATCTGGAAACTGTAAGCCGGGCAAAAAGTAAACAGGCGGCAAAAAACACAAAACCTTTCCGTCCCCGCCAAGGCGAAATCACCCACAATCTTTTCGCCCGCCCCCGCCAAGGCAAAAAACACCCTCACTTTACGTCAAACAGCGTGTGTAAAGTGAGGGTGTTTTTTTGCCTCCACAGCGTGTGGAAAATGCGGGGTGTTTTTTTGCCTCCCACAGCGTGTGGAAAGTGAACGTATTTTTTTGCCTCCTACAGCATCACTCCGGAATTTTCCTTACTCTGTTCCATATAGTGATTGAGCTGTTCAAACGGCTTGCGAAGGACAAGACCGATGAGAATGGCAATGATAATATAGATAAAGAGTCTGCCGATACATTCCCAATAATAATTGCCGTACATGCCGCCAATCGTTTCGCGCAGGGCATCCATGGCATATGGGAATGGCAGGTAGCGGTAAATCATCCGGTAAACCTTTGGCAGGACGTCAATCGGGAACGTACCGCCGCTTCCGGCAACCTGGACTACCATGAAAATAATTGCAAGGGCTTCACCGATATTGCCAAAGGCAACCGTCAGTGCATACATAAAAATCGTAAAGACCAGGCTGGTGACAGAACATGCAAACCAGTATAAAACCGGGTGCGGACACTGAATCTGGATATAAAACAGATTTCCGAGTACAATCAGAAGTGTCTGCAACTGCCCGATACAGTAAAATGTCAGGTATCGTCCAAAAAACTTCTGATACGGCTTTACACCGGCCGGCAGGTGTTTGGATTTTTTCACCTGTGTATGAATGATAGCCACCATAATCAGACCGCCGACCCAGATGGAAAGGACCGTGTAAAACGGTGAAACGGCAGAACCGTAAGCTGAAATTTCATAAATCTTTTTGGTCGTAATTTCTACCGGTGAGGCAATAAAGTCTGCCAGTGTCTGCGGGTCACTGCCTAAAATTTCATTCACAAAATCATATTCCGGGTCGGAAGCGATTTTATTGAGTAATTCAATAGAATCGGAAAGCTTAGTCATCAGTGTATTTAAAGTCTGCTGTGTCAGTGTCAGATTTTCCTGTCCCTGTGTAATCGCATCCGTAAAGGTGTTCATGTCGCCGTCCATATCCTGATATAAAGAAGAAATGGAAGACATTACACTGCGGATAGAGGATACATTTTCCGAAAGTGAAGCGGAAACCTCTGACAGGGAAGAAACTGAATTGGCATCCAGAAGCTTTTGCAGGGCGGCAAGTTCTCCTGCCTGTGTATCCAGTGTTTCCGGTAAATCCGATGAAGAACTGCGCGCAAGAGAGGAAACATCGGAAGAAATCTGTGTAATGGAAATCAGGGAATCTAACATCACATTGTATGTCTGCAATTCATTGTAGGCATCGGTCAGTTTACCGGATATGACATCAATGAGTGAATTCCCTGTGGTATCATCCAGTGTCAGACTGTCAAAATCCACGGTGATAGCAGCGGAGCTGGCGCTTACAAGACTTTTTGTTAAAGTGTTCACAAAGGTGGAATTAGTCTGGGACTGAACTGCTTTTTTTGCCTTATCCGTAATTTTCGGCGCAATGGCATTTTTCTTCTGATTACAGTAATACTGAATCTGCGGATGTTCTAGGGAATCCGAGAGAAAACTTACCATATCGCTTGTAAAGTCAGACGGTAGAACCAGTGCGGCATAGTAGTCGCCGCTGTACACGCCGTCAATGGCTTCCTGCGTGGAATCCGTAAACACCCAGCCGATGGTTGTATTGGCTTTTAAATTAGAAATAATCTGGTCGCCGATATTTACAGTCACACCGTCAATAGTTACACCCGGATCATCAGACGCCACAGCAACCTTGATGCGGGAAGTAGAATCTGTTCCGTATGGGTCCCAGTTTGACAGAGTGTTAAACCACGCATACAGGGATGGAATGACGGTAAGACCAATCAGTACAACAATGGCGACCACATTGGTACTGATACGTTTGAGGTCCTGTATAAAAACAAGAAAAATATTTTTCATAGTTTAATCTCCTTTGCAGCAGTGATAATAGACTGTAAGTTGTTATTGAGACGGGATGGTAAATCCTGTACAAGGTAGTCGTGTCCCTCTTTCAAATCCAGTCCGAGCTGTTTTAATTTTTTTTGCATCTGGTCATCAATGTAAGCGACCGTTACCAGATATGCAGAAATTAAAAAGAGTGAAATTACCCATAATAAAAGATACACAACCTTTGAACTCTCCATATGCAGCAGCAAAATAAGGAAAATCATCGGGATAATGGCAATACACCAGAGTCCCGCCTTAATACGCTTCTGATTGCGTTCATGCAGTGTATGGCTGAATTCCTGTATCTGCATTAAAGTCGCGTTAAAATCTTCATCACGTCCGTTCTTAGACGAAGACACGTCCGTAAAATCCGTATCCGGTGAACCGGAATCGGACAGGCTTCTGGCAGAAGTCCGTGCTATGGGTGTTGCCAGAAGGTCATCTGCCACAGGGCTGTTTTTTAAAGTCATAGTTCTACCTCACTAACAAATATGTATTGGTTACATCATTTTGGTTTCTTTCATCTTTTCCTCAAAGAAATGATTGAGCGGAATGAAAGGTTTGCGGATTACCAGTCCGAGTAAAAGGGAAGCTGCGGCAAAAATCAGCAGTTTTCCCATATAAATAAAGTAGTTCATTTCATACATGCCGCTGATGGCTTCGCGCATGGCGTTAATCGCATACGGGAACGGGAAGTACAGGTATACGTTCTGGAAAAACTGCGGCAGCAGTTCAATCGGGAATGTACCGCTCGAACCGGCAATCTGGATAACAACCATAACAACGGCAATGGTCTTTCCGACATCGCCAAAGGAAAGTGTCAGCGTGTAAATCAGCAGGACAAATACAAAGCTTGCGACAGAAGCCGTCAAAATGAGCAGTCCCGGATGTTCACAGGAAACTTTTAATAAATATAAATCGCCGAGTACAATAATCAGGCTCTGTATCTGTCCCATCACAAAGAATAAAAGGAATCTGCCCAGATACAGTTCGTGCGGTTTTGCCATCAGTTCCATCTTCGGATTATTGTCAACGTGTACTTTCATCAGTGCCACGAGTACGATACCGCCGACCCACAGCGCCAGTGCTGTGTAAAACGGTGTAACTGCCGTACCGTAGTTGACTGCCGGGTAGACATCAATCTGTTCAACTTCCACAGGTGTTGCAATAAATTCGGCATAGGAGGCCGCATCGGCATGTAATAACTGTGAAAGCGTCTGATAAGCCGAAGAATTCGTAATATTATTTAAGGAAGTCAAAATCAGCTGGATTTTATCGGACATGCCCGAAATAATCGTTCCGGTATCGCCAAGGGTCTGGTTTGCCGTCAGGGCGATTTTGCTGGTTCCGAGTAAAATCTGTTCTAAGCTGTTTAGCTGGCTGCCTGAATTTTCAAGTGATTTATAGGCAGAATCCGCAGCTGCGTTCACGGTGATTTTTAATGAATTTAAACCGGATGAAGCAATGGTGTGATACTTCTGCTGGGTCTGTGTCATTTTATCAAGGCAGGAGGATAACAGGGTATGCAGCACCTCTGCCTTTGCAGCGGCAATTTCAGGTGTTTCCTTTACAATCGAAGAAGTCTGGTCAATCAGATTCTTTGCAAGGTCCTGTAAAGTAGAAATTGCTTCAAGTTGTCCGCGGATATGTGCAATAATGTTATGGTCAATATATTCCAGATCATCTAATTTGTTTAAAAGGTCATCCAGTTTATGATTCTGCTCAAGCAGGGAGTTTAAGCCGTCTAATGCAGCAGAAAGTGCATCGGATGCCCCTTGTGTATCGCTTGTGATTTTATTCTGTGCCGTGTCTAAATGCTTTTGCACCTGCTCAGAAATGGTTTCCATGGCGGCAAGTGTTGTGTCAAGCTGGTCGGTCATGTTATCGACAGAGCGGGACAGTGCAGACTGTGTCAGCTTTGTTGTATCTTTTGAATTTTCTAAAATATCCTGTAATTCCGGAATCAATGCACTCATGGATTCCAGATTTTCCGATAAAGAAGCATTGCCGTTCTGGAAGGTGGCAATGGTATCGGCATAACCGGACAGATTATCCTGAATGGTCTTCATATCGTCAATAAGTTTGCCGGAAATGGAAGAATCCTTTTGGGTAATACTTTCAAGACCGCTTAATGCCGTCTGTGCGGCAACGTTAATAAATTCTGTGTTAATCGTCTGCTGCAGTGTAGAACTTGCCGTATCGGTAATCTTTGTGGCAACGGCATTTTTCTTTGAATTTTCGTAATATGTCACGCTTGGGTGATTCATGCCGTTATCCAGAAAATCAAACAGACTGCGGCTGAAATCATCACCGATAATAATGGCAGCATAATAACTGCCGTCATATACCCCTTTTAAAGCAGCATCTGTATCCTGTGGAAAAACCCAGCCTACACCGGTATTGTCATGGAGCTGCTCCACAACCTGATTTCCCATATTGACAGGGTCGCTTCCCTTTGAAGAAAATCCACTGTCTTCAGATACGACAGCAACCTTTAAGGAAGATGTGTTGGCATACGGGTCCCAGTTGGAATAAATGTTAAACCACGCATACAGGGACGGAATAATACACAATCCGCCCGCAATCACCAAAGCGAATAAATTGCGGCTAAGACCGGTAACGTCTTTGCGGAATATATGTAAGATATGTTTCATAAAGACCTCATTTCTGTGCCTGATATACAGCACACTGTTATCATCAGAAAGCGAGCAAAGGCACTTTCATAGCGACATTATAGTATATTGGCAGTTCAAAAGCCAGTTATTTTTTACATTAAATGGAAGGTGTGGTATACTGGCTATATAGTAAATGGACAGAATGGGGAATGGTATGTATACAATTTTAATAGTGGATGATGAAAAGATTGAACGTAACGGAATTAAATTTCTGTTAAAGAAGCAGGCAGAGCCGTTTGAAATCTATGAAGCACCAAACGGCAAAGCAGCACTCGAGCAGCTTTGTTCAATGCGCAATCAGGGGAAAAAGATAGATATATTGCTGACCGATGTAAAAATGCCGTTTATGGACGGCATAGAACTTATTGGAGCAGCCAAAGAAGAGGGGTTTACATTAAAAACAATTATATTCAGCGGGTATAATGAATTTGAGTATGCCAAGCTGGCAGTGCGTCTTGGCGTATCGGACTACATTTTAAAGCCGGTCAATCCACAGGAATTTGCACAGACCATAGAGAAGGTTACAGGGGAACTGCAAAAGCAGTATGTTGAAAATGAACAACGTCTGCAGCAGAGCAGCTATATGCGGGAATATCTTTTATATACCTTATTTAATGGGGGCAGTGTAGAACAGGTGCATACATTGGCAGGAAATCTTGCGGGAGAAAATTTCTGGAATCACTTCCACCGGATTGTATTTCTTGAGTTTGACCGAGAATTTTTTGGGAAAAAAGCGCTTGATTTTCAGGCGGAGATACTTGAAGAAAATATGAGTGAAGAATATCAGTATTTAAACTTAAACCCGCAGCAGGCAGTGCTTTTATTAAATGCCAGTCCGCATTACATGACCCTGCAGCAGACAGCACAAAAGCTGCATGATGCCGTTTTCAAAAAATACGGCGAACACTGTCATTTTGCAATTTCAGGCGAAATTGACGATTATGAAAAAATACCGCAGACAATGGATATGCTTGAAGCTCTGATGGAAAATAAGTTTTACCGTCCTGATGTGTATGTATATTCCGAGGACATCAGCGGGGAAACGCCGGTGCTGGTGCAGATTGATGACGACACGCTCATGAAGCAGATGAAACAGGATATTAAGATGAAAGATATCCGGGCACTCCGGGAGCATTTTGACAGAATGTGTGCCAAGTACCGCAAAAAATCATATTTTTCACAGATTTATATTAAATTTATTTTTTCTAATCTGTTAAAAGATTTCTATCAGAATCTGCCTGAGACGCGGGAAGAGGAATTTAATAAGGAAATTGATACATTGTATAAGTCCGGGGATTTTAACTGTATTGTGTCGATTGTCAACAGCCATATTGATAAGCTGGAAACGGCATTTGCAAAAAATCCGCAGACACAGCATAAAGAAATTGAAACAGTCAAAAAGTATATTTATACGCATTTCGGGGATGAACTGGGCGTAGAACAGCTTGCAGATATGGTGTATCTGGCACCGAGTTATTTAAGTACGGTTTTTAAAAAAGAAACCGGACAGAATTTAAGTAAATTTATCAAGCAGTACCGCATGGAAAAGGCAAAGGATATGCTTGAAAATACAAATATGAAAATTGTAAATATCAGCGAAGCGTGCGGTTATCAGAATGTTTCGTACTTCTGCCAGAGTTTCCGCGAGTGCTACGGGGTGAGTCCTCAGAAATTCAGAAATGGAATTTAAGATGAATATAAAAAATATGAAGTTGAAATACAGGCTGGCAGGGATTTATCTGCTCACGGCAGTACTGCCGGTTATTGTGCTGTTTACATTTTCCTACGGGCAGATGAAGCATATTTTAATTGAGCGCGATACGAAAAGTATACAGAATTTTGTCAATCAGGCGGGAGCGGGCATTGATACCAAGTTAGAGGTGTATAACAACCTGTCCAATTACATCACCTTTAATGAAACGATTTCGCGGGTTGTCAGCTACGACTATAAAAGCGATTATGAAATGTACGACCAGCTTGTGCTGTTGTTTGACCCGATGCTATCGTCGCTTAAATATTTCCACGAAGACGTGAAACAGGTGACGATTTACGCAGAAGGCACGGTAAAGCACGATACCACGCTTGCCCCACTGTCTGAAATTGAAGCTGCACCGTGGTTTGATACGTCAAAGGAACATACAACGATTCAGTGGTTTGCGGACAGCTCGGCGCACACGCTGTCATCGGCACGAAAAATGTCACTGCTTTATCAGAAGAATAAACTCGGCATTTTATACATTTCAGTGGATTATGATAAGGTGTTTGAAGCACTTGAAGAAAATACGCAGAAAAACTACGGGATTTATATTGTCGATTCTGCGGGCAGCGAGGTGTACGAATTCCACAGCTTTACCGGTGAAAATGTGGATAAGGCGTTAAATTTTGCAGACTTTTGTGGAATACGGGACGGCAGCGGCGATTACACGGTTATCAGTACACCGCTTGCGACAACGGACTGGACGATTTATATGTATGAACCGACAGAATTGATTATCCAGTCGGCAAAGCCGATGATGCGCATGATTTTTGTGGCAGTGACGGTGATTATAGCCGGTGCAGTGCTTGCACTGATATCGACCTCACGCTTTTTAATAGAGAGAATTGAGCTGTTACAGCACAATATGCAGAAGGTGGAGCAGGGCGATTTCACAGTACGTGTCCACAGTGACAGCAACGATGAAATCGGTGCATTAATTAACGGCTTTGATCATATGGTCAGCCGCATCAGCACCTTAATTACCGAGGTTTATGAGGGCAGAATCCATCAGAAGGAATATGAAATGCAGGCACTCCGGGCGCAGATAAATCCGCATTTTTTATACAATTCGCTGTCCCTGATTAACTGGAAAGCCATTGAGAGCGGGCAGGAGGACATCAGCCGGATTACACTTGAACTTTCCAATTATTACAGAACCTCATTAAATAAAGGAAGAAACACATTGACATTAGAGCAGGAATTAAGCAATGTACGCTCCTATCTGCAAATCCAGCAGCTTATGCATGACGGGGATTTTGATGTGGAAATAGATGTGGCAGCGGAAATTTTACAGTACGAATCCCTGAATCTGATTTTACAGCCGCTGGTTGAAAATGCGATTGATCACGGAATTGACTTAAAAACAGAGGGCAGAGGGCGGATTACAATCCGCGGCTGGCAGGAGCCTGCACAAAATCCGCTCACACACCGGACAGATATGGAATCTGACACACAATCCGAAACGAAATCCGGTACAGAATCCCGCCGAGAACCAGATGTGGAATCCGGCACAGATTATCTGGTAGTATTGACGGTATCGGATAACGGTGTCGGCATGGATAAGCAGACGGCGGCAGATTTTTTAACGGTGCAGTCCGGCGGATATGGTGCAAGAAATGTCAACGAGCGGTTAAAGCTGTATTACGGGGATCAGTATCCGTTAAAGGTGGACAGTAAACAGGGCGAAGGTACAACGATTACAATTACATTTCCGGCACGTGTCTATACCACACAGAAACAGGCTTAAAACGGCGGTAGACGGGTGTTTTGTAAAATGATTTTACAACTGTCTTGTCACCTGTAAAGAAACGTGATATAATTACCAACAAAAAATTTAGCACTTATACAGGAAAATGAGGTAAATGATGAACGCGGTAACAGAGGAAATTAAGCAACTGAAAAAAGAGAAAAATGCAGTCATTCTTGCACATTACTATGTGGAAGATGCCGTGCAGGAAATTGCAGATTACATCGGGGACTCGTACTACTTAAGCCGTCTTGCAACGGAAACAACAGCAGATGTCGTTGTTTTCTGCGGTGTGGGATTTATGGGTGAGAGCGCAAAGGTATTAAATCCGGGGAAAAAGGTTTTAATGCCGGATATGAGTGCGGACTGTCCGATGGCACATATGGCAGATATCGCAGGAATTGAAAAGCTTCGTGCAGAGTATGAAGATTTAGCGGTTGTCTGTTATATCAACTCCACGGCAGAGTTAAAAGCACACGCGGATGTATGTGTGACTTCCTCAAATGCGTTAAAGATTGTAAAGGCACTCCCGAATAAACACATCTTATTTATTCCGGATGACAATCTCGGACATTTTATTGCAGAGCAGGTGCCTGAGAAAGAATTTTTATACCAGAACGGACACTGTCCGGTTCATAAGGCAATTGCACCGGAAGCTGTCAAAAAGGCAAAACAGGAGCATCCGCAGGCACTTGTGCTTGCACACCCGGAATGTCTTCCGGAAGTGTCGGCACTGGCAGATTATGTAGGCAGTACCTCGGGTATTATTGATTATGCAACAAAAAGCGATGCAGAGGAATTTGTGATTTGTACGGAAACAGGTGTATTTTACGAGTTGAAAAAGAAAAATCCTGGGAAAAAGTTTTATCCGGCATCGGCTCATCAGATCTGCCCGGATATGAAAAAGATTACATTAGAGAAAGTACGGGATGTCTTAAAAAATGAGAGCAATGCCGTAACGGTGGAAAAAGAGTTAAGTGAAAAGTCAGGCCGTCCGCTTGAGAGAATGTTAGAGCTTGCAAAATAGCCGGAAAGAATGTGTCAAGATGAATGAGAATAAGGTAAAGTTACATATTAATACGGACATTGTGATTGTAGGAACGGGAGTCGGCGGCTTGTTTACCGCACTGAATCTGCCACGTGATAAGCAGATTGTGATGATTACAAAGGCGGATTTGGAAAGCAGTGATTCGTTTCTTGCACAGGGTGGAATTTGTGTATTAAAAAATGAAGATGATTACGACAGTTATTTTGAAGATACTATGCGTGCAGGACATTATGAAAACAGAAAAGAGTCTGTGGATATCATGATTCGTTCTTCACGTGAGATTATTGATGATTTAATCGGATACGGTGTAGATTTTGAGCGGGATGATAACGGACACTTGCGTTTTACAAGAGAAGGTGCCCATTCCACACCGAGAATCCTCTTCCATGAAGATATTACGGGAAAAGAGATTACAAGCAAGCTGCTTGCACAGGTGCAGAAGCTGCCGAATGTTACAATCCTTGAAAATACGGAAATGGTAGATATTGTTGAACAGGACAATGTATGCTTCGGTATTGTATGCCGTGTATCAAAGGAAGCGATGCCGCATCTGATTACAATTTCGGCAAAGGATACCGTATGGGCATGCGGCGGTATCGGCGGTTTATATACACATTCCACGAATTTTCCGCATCTGACGGGTGATGCACTGGCACTGTCCCTGCGCCATCATATCGAACTGGAAAATATTGATTATATCCAGATTCATCCGACAACACTGTATTCCGAAAAGCCGGGAAGAAGATTTTTAATATCCGAATCAGTACGTGGGGAAGGCGCTATTTTATTAAATAAGAAAGGCGAGCGGTTTGTTGATGAACTGCTTCCAAGAGATGTGGTTGCACGGGCAATTTATGAGCAGATGGAAAAAGACGATATGCCGTATGTGCATCTGTCACTTGAAAATATAGATAAAAAGACGATTATGGAACATTTTCCGAATATTTATCAGCATTGTCTGGAAGAAGGCTATGACATCACAAAGGAAAGTATTCCGGTTGTACCGGCACAGCACTATTTTATGGGCGGTGTCCATGTAGACTGCAACAGCAAAACGTCTATGGAACAGTTATATGCAGTCGGTGAAGCAAGCTGTAACGGTGTGCATGGCGCAAACCGTCTGGCAAGCAATTCCCTGCTTGAAAGTCTGGTCTTTGCGAAACGTGCAGCAAAGCATATTATAGACGGCTTTGATATGGCAGAGAGTTGTCCAAAGCTCGTGGAAGCGGCAGCACTCCGGAAGTACAACGGCTATGATGAATTGAAAAAACAGTACAAGACAGAAATTTTTGAAGAAATTGAAAGGGAGAAAAAGGTACATGAACAGTATATCAATGAAGTTAAATGCAGATAAATTAATTATGCAGGCACTGGAAGAAGATATTACAAGCGAAGATATTACGACAAATGCCGTAATGCGCCATCCGCAGCAGGGCGAGGTACAGCTTTTGTGCAAGCAGGACGGTGTGATTGCGGGCTTGGACGTATTTAAAAGAGTGTTTGAGCTTTTAGATGAAACAACACAAGTCGTATTTTACGTAAAGGACGGCGATGCCGTAAAAAAAGGCGATTTGCTTGCAGTCGTAAAGGGTGATATCCGTGTCCTGCTTTCAGGAGAACGCACTGCCTTAAATTACTTACAGAGAATGAGCGGTATCGCAACGTATACCTGCTCGATAGCCGATTTGTTAAAGGGCAGTAAAACAAAGCTGCTTGATACAAGAAAGACAACACCGAACAACCGCATTTTTGAAAAATATGCCGTAAAGGTCGGCGGCGGCTATAATCACCGTTACAACTTATCGGACGGTGTTTTGTTAAAGGATAACCACATCGGAGCCGCAGGCGGTGTCAAAGAAGCCGTAACTATGGCAAAGGAATATGCGCCGTTTGTCAGAAAGATTGAAGTGGAAGTCGAAAATCTGGATATGGTACGCGAAGCGGTAGAAGCGGGCGCAGATATTATCATGCTGGATAATATGACACCGGAAATGATGAAAGAAGCAGTCCGTATTATTGACGGCAGGGCAGAAACAGAGTGTTCCGGCAACGTTACGTTAGAAAACGTGGCACGTCTGACAGATATCGGCGTGGATTATATTTCAAGCGGTGCGCTGACCCATTCCGCTCCGATTTTGGACGTTTCTTTAAAAAATTTACATGCAGTATAAAAAAACTTTCCAAAATAAAGAAAATCAGTAAAAAAATAGCTTTATTGCTTTAATTGGATAAATAATCTGCTTTTCTTTTTTATAATAGTGTGTTAACATAATAACACACTAAATTTTTGGAGGTTTCTAATGAAGAAAGACGAATTTAAGCCGTATATCCCGGCTGACAAAATTACGCCTGAGTTTACAGTGACATCTGTCATTATGGGTATTCTTCTGGCAATTATTTTCGGCGCAGCCAATGCGTATCTTGGCCTGCGTGTCGGAATGACTGTATCTGCTTCTATTCCGGCAGCAGTTATTTCCATGGGTGTTATCCGCGTCATTATGAAAAAGGATTCAATCCTTGAAAGTAACATGGTACAGACAATCGGTTCTGCCGGTGAATCCCTGGCAGCGGGAGCAATCTTTACACTTCCTGTATTGTTTTTATGGTCAAAGGAAGGTATTACAGAGGCTCCAAGCCTGATTACCATTTCATTAATCGCATTATTCGGCGGTATCTTAGGTGTGTTATTCATGGTGCCGTTAAGAAATGCACTGATTGTAAAAGAACATGGTGTGCTTCCGTATCCGGAAGGTACAGCCTGTGCAGAAGTTCTTTTAGCCGGTGAAGAAGGCGGTGCAAGTGCGAAGTCTGTATTTGCAGGTATGGGACTTGCTGCTTTATTTAAGTTTGTAGTCGATGGACTCAAAGTGATTCCAAGCGTTATTACAGTACCACTCAAGGCATTCAAGACAGAGCTTTCAGCAGAAGTATATCCGGCACTGCTTGGTGTAGGTTATATCTGTGGACCAAAGATCGCATCTTATATGTTTGCCGGCGGTTTAATCGGATGGTTTGTACTCATTCCGGCAATCATTACATTTGGCGGTTCCACAATCCTTTATCCGGGAACAAAGACGATTGCTGATATGTATGCTGCAGGCGGTGCTTCCGCAATCTGGAGCAGTTATATCCGATACATCGGTGCAGGTGCCGTAGCTGCGGGTGGTATCATCAGTTTAATTAAATCCCTTCCGTTAATTGTAAGAACATTTGCAGATGCAATTAAGGGCATGAAGGGTGCAGGAAACAGCAACAGCGCTGTTCGTACAGAAGTAGACCTTGATATGCGTGTAATCGGTATCGGTGTATTAATCATGATTATTGCAATCTGGCTGTTACCGGAAATTCCGGTATCTCCGCTCGGAGCAGTTATTATTGCATTATTCGGTTTCTTCTTTGCAACGGTTTCATCCAGAATGGTTGGTATCGTCGGAAGCAGTAACAATCCGGTATCCGGTATGGCAATTGCAACTCTGTTATTTTCTACACTCTGCTTAAAGGTGACAGGAGATACAGGTGTACACGGCATGAAGGGTGCTATTGCAATCGGTTCTGTTATCTGTATCATCGCAGCAATGGCCGGTGATACTTCACAGGATTTAAAGACAGGTTATATCCTTGGTGCAACCCCGAAGAAACAGCAGATCGGTGAATTAATTGGTGCAGTTGTTTCAGCAGTTACTATCGGAGGCGTTCTTGTATTACTGGATTCTGCATGGGGATTTGGTACAACAGAGCTTGCAGCACCACAGGCAACTTTAATGAAGATGATTATCGAAGGTGTTATGGAAGGAAATCTTCCTTGGGCGCTGGTATTCATTGGTGTATTTATTGCAATCGTTGTTGAAATTCTTGGAATTTCCGTACTTCCTGTAGCAATCGGTTTATATCTGCCACTGGAATTAAGCGCAACAATTATGATTGGTGGTGTTATCCGCTGGTTCGTTGACAAGAAGAAGGCTGATAGGGAAGAAAATAAAGATGCAAACAGTGGAATCTTATTCTGCTCTGGTATGATTGCCGGTGAGGGTCTTGTAGGTATCCTTCTTGCAATTCTCGCAGTTGTCAACGTAGCCGGTAAGATTGATTTATCAGGCAGCTTTACAACCGGAATTGTTGGCGGCGTTGTATTAATGGTTGTTATGATTCTGTGCATCCTGAAGTTCTCACTTTGGAGTAAGAATGGCAAAGAAAACAAGTAAAAAAGATTTAAGAAATTATCTGGATTTTATACCGGTGCATCATGAGCAGTATTCCTATACGGTGTCAGATAATGGTGCAGTTACGGTTTACGTGGAAAATAAAGGCGTATTTAACAAAATTGCCCAGGTGGTTTTTAAAAAGCCGCGGATTTCCCAGATTCATCTGGATGAAATGGGGAATTTTATCTGGCCGTTAATGGACGGAAAGAATACGGTATACGATATTGCAGAACAGGTGAAAGCGCATTTTGGCGAAAAAGCAGAACCGCTTTACAACCGGCTGGTGCAGTATATGAGAAATCTGGAAAGCTACGGATTTATCCGTTTTAAAGAGTAATAGAAAGGGGCAGGCACATGGAATAGGGTGCCTGTCTTTTTTTATAAACGTCAATAAAAATCAACATGAATCTAAAATATCTGATATTTTAAAAAATTCCAACACCTAATATAATAAAACTATCAAAAATGTTTCTGCTGTTTTAAAGGAAAACAGCAGGGGAATGGAGGGTTTTATGAAAAAAAGAAGAATGACAGCCGCATTTTTAGCAGCGGCACTTGGGGTAACAGCATTGACAGGCTGTGGAGGCACAGGCGGCAGTACCGATACGGGGAAAAGCACAGAGGCTGAAAAAATCAGTACAACGATTACCGTATGGGGCTGCGCAGAAGATCAGGCAGACGAGAATGGCAAATGGCTTCAGACGATGTGTGAAAAATTCAACACAGAACATCCGGAATGGGATCTTACATTTGAATACGGTGTCTGCTCCGAACAGGATGCCGGAAAGACCGTTCCGCAGGATCCGAGTAATTCAGCCGACGTATATTTCTTTGCAAATGACCAGTTACAGACATTAATTGATGCGAAGGCAATAGCAAAGCTTGGCGGTGAAACGGCAGATTACGTAAAGAGTACAAACTCACAGGCAATTGTAGATTCCGTTACGGTAGACGGAGCAGTTTACGGTGTACCATTTACAACCAACACCTGGTTTATGTATTACGATAAGAGCAAATTTACAGACAGCGACGTGAAGAGTCTGGATACAATGCTTGCAAAGGACAAGGTTGCATTTAATATCACAGAAGGCTGGTATATGTCATCATTCTTCCTTGCAAATGACTGTGTATATTTTGGTAAAGACGGAAAAGATAATGCAGCAGGAATTGATATTTCAGGTGATAAGGGTACAAATGCAACGAAAGCAATGGTATCTATGGTCAACAATCCGAATTTTGTAAACGATGCAGGCGGTGTCGGAATCGCAGGTCTGCGTGACGGCAGTGTTGCAGCTTATTTTTCAGGTTCATGGGATTATAAGAATGTAAAAGAAATTCTGGGTGATAATTTTGGTGCCGTACAGCTTCCGAAAGTCAAGATTGGCGGTACGGATAAGCAGTTAAAGGCATTTGCAGGTTCTAAAGCAGTTGCCGTGAATCCAAACTGTAAATACCAGCAGATTGCCGTTGCACTTGCAAAGTATTTAGGTGGTAAGGAAGCACAGCAGTCCCATTATGATTTACGTAGTGTAATTCCTTGTAACACAGAACTGCTGGCAGTAGAGCCGGTTAAATCCGATGTGCTTGTAACTGCACAGAATAATACCTTTAACAATACTGCTGTTATCCAGCCGACGGTAACTGGTATGAATGATTACTGGACACCGGCACAGAATTTCAGTAAATCCATTGTTAACGGAGAAATTACACTGGATAATGCTGCAGAAAAGACAGAAGAGTTTTACAAACTGATTAATACATCAATTGTAAAATAGAAATAAAACGCACACAGCGTTTGGAGGTTGCGTATGGAATTGGTTAATGCGTTCAAAAAGGGAGATTGGCTCACAAGAAGTTCAGCAATTGTGATGGGACTTGGCAATATCCTCAGAAAACAATTTATCAAAGGAATCTTATTCCTTTTCACAGAAGCAGCTTTCCTATTCTTTATGGCAGCCTATGGCTGGCAGTGCCTTCTGGCACTGCCGGGCCTTGGTGAAAAAGAACAGGGAGAAGTGTGGAATGAAACACTGGGCGTCTATGAATATGTTCAGGGAGATAACTCCCTGTTAATTTTACTTTATGGCATTGCAGTTTTATTTATTTGTGCCGCATTTATCTGTGTGTGGGCAGGTGCAGTAAAAAGTGCGTATCAGGCACAGGTCTGTATTGAAAAAAATAAGCCGGTGACAACATTTGCAGAGGACATTAAGTCCCTGTTTGATAAAAATCTGCACAAACTGCTTCTGACACTGCCGGTTGGCGGCATTTTAATTTTTACGATTCTGCCGCTGATATTTATGATAGCCATGGCATTTACAAATTACAGCAAAGTAGACAGCCATCTTGTCCTGTTTGACTGGGTGGGGCTGGAAAATTTCCGGCAGATGTTTGATGTGAGCGGAACGTTCGGAAAAACATTCTGGTCTGTGCTTGGCTGGACAATTGTCTGGGCGGTATTTGCAACAGGTTTAAACTACATCTTAGGCATGCTGCTGGCGCTGCTTATTAATAGGAAGGGAACAAAAATCAAAGGCTTTTGGCGGCTGATTTTTATTTTGTCGATTGCCATTCCACAGTTCGTGTCCCTGCTTGTTATGCGCAGTATGCTTAGTCAGGATGGCATTATCAATGTAATGTTAAAAAATGCGGGCTGGATTCAGAAGTCCCTGCCGTTTTTCTCTAACGTCGCATGGGCGAGAATAACGGTAATTGTTGTTAATCTGTGGATTGGTATTCCATATACGATGATGCAGGTTACGGGAATTCTACAGAATATCCCACTGGAGCTTTACGAAGCGGCAGAAGTGGATGGGGCCGGTCCGGTAATCCGTTTCTTTAAAATTACATTGCCGTATATGCTGTTTGTGACAACACCATATCTGATTACGACATTCACAGCAAATATCAATAATTTCAACATTGTTTATCTTTTAACAAAGGGCGACCCGGTGCTGTCAGGCAATACCGCGGGCAAAACAGACCTTTTGGTTACATGGCTGTATAAGATGACGGTGGATTACCAGTATTACAATCTGGGTGCCGTTATCGGAATTATGACCTTTGTATTTTTGGCAATCGGTTCGCTGCTTGTATACAGACGGACGAAATCCTATAAAGACGAGGAGGGATTTCAATGAAACGAAAAAAGAAAATCAACAATATACTGGTGCATCTGTTTTTAAGCGTGCTTGCAATTATCTGGGTCAGTCCGCTGTTCTGGATTATCCTTACAAGCTTCCGCGCACAGAAAGGTGCTTATACCTCGTCATTTTTTCCGAAAAAATATACGTTTGACAATTATATCAAATTATTTACGGATACCGGAATTTTAAATTTTCCGAGAATGTTTGGCAATACGCTGTTTATTGCAATCTGTTCCTGCATTATTTCAACATTTTTTGTATTGTCCGTGGCATATTGTATGTCGCGCCTGCGCTTTCGTTTAAGAAAGCCGATGATGAATATTGCAATGATACTCGGACTGTTTCCGGGATTTATGGCGATGATTGCGGTTTACTATATTTTAAAAGCAGTTGGACTTTCAGAAGGCTCCATGATTCGTGTGGCACTGATACTGGTATACTCCGGTTCGTCCGGAATCCAGTTTTATATTGCAAAAGGATTTTTTGACACAATTCCAAAAACGATTGATGAAGCGGCTATGTTGGATGGTGCTACCAAATGGCAGGTGTTTACAAAAATCACTATACCGCTTAGTAAGCCAATTATAGTATACACGGTGCTCACGACCTTTATCGCACCATGGGTGGATTTCATCTTTGCAAGAGTAATATGCCGTGCCAATGCCGATTATTATACGGTGGCAATTGGTCTGTGGCAGATGCTTGAAAAGGAATATGTAGACAGCTGGTACACCTGTTTTGCCGCAGGAGCAGTCTGCATCTCAATTCCGATTGCAGTGCTGTTCATTTTCATGCAGAAGTGTTATAATGAGAGCATGTCGGGAGCGGTCAAAGGGTAGTGTCAGGGCTTTTTGCAGAGAACGCCTCAACGTGTTACTTGACTTCGGCTTATCTCTGCAAAAAGCCTGTGACGGTTGCGGCGTGGGTGTTTCACAAAGAACGCCTCACCGCTGTCGCTTAACTTCGGCTTATCTTTGTGAAATAGCCTGTGTAGACGGAAGGCTTGGCGGCTGATTTCTGTGAAAAGCCTGCGAGAGAGTGACGTGGCAGGGCTTTTTGCAGAGGATGACTCGGTTTTGGAGTGTGTGGAATGATAAAAGGATTTAAAAAATTTTGTTTGTGTCTGCTGGCGGCGGGAGCTGCGGGCGGGATTTTAGCCGGGTGTAACAGCCCGGCTAATCGTGTTTTGTCCTCGCGGCAGGAATATGCAGAGCAGATGCAGGCTGCGGTATCGTCGCCGTTTGGCGCGTATCCCGAAACGGTTGTGTATACACTGGGAAAGATGATAAGCACGAATAATTCCAATATGCCGGCGGGGGATACGTATGAAGACAATGCGTATACGCGGTATATTAAGGAAGTGATTAATGTCCAGAACAGGGATGTTTTTGAAGAAGCCGATAAGCAGTATGATACCAACGTGAGCATGGCGATTGCAATGAATGAACTGCCGGATATTATGCTTGTGAGCAATTATGAGGACTTGGAAACGCTTATCGAAAATGATATGATAGAAGACCTGACGGTAGCGTATCAGAACTGTATCAGTGACAGAATACGTGAAATGTATGCCAGCTACGGCGAAGACCTGATAGACAGCGTGACATTTGACGGTAAAATTATGGCATTGCCCGAAACGAATATTACGGACGGACCGAACCTTGTGTGGCTGCGGAAAGACTGGATGGATACGCTGGGGCTTTCCGCACCGCAGACCATAGAAGATGTGGTTGAAATTGTACGTCAGTTTGTAGATAATCAAATGGGTGGGGAAGAAACCGTGGGACTGGTCTGTGATACACAGATTGCAGGCGAGTGCGGCTACAGCAGTGAATATCTGCTTGATTTGATTTTTGCTTCTTATGGAGCATACCCAAAGCAGTGGATTACAGGTGATGACGGCGAGGTGGTATACGGTTCGGTGACAGACGAAGCCAAAGCGGCGCTTTCATATGTGCATACACTTTATAATGAAGGAATCCTTGAAAAAAATTTTTTGATACATACAACATCGAATCTGATTGAAATGATAGAACAGGGAAAATGCGGCTCGTTTTTCGGACCGTGGTGGGCGGCAAATAATCCGCTGGCATCTGCGGTCAGTGCTGTAGCGCAGTCTGAAAAGCCGGACTGGCAGCCGTATCTGATAGCGACGGATGCGCAGGGCAATACCTCGTATCACAGCCAGAATCCGGCATATAAATATGTGGTTGTAAGGAAGGGTTACGAACACCCTGAAATTGCCGCGAAGATGATCAGTGTAATGTTTGACAAAATCCGCTATGAGTGTGATTCGTCCGAAGAATTTGAAAAATATTATCAGTTAAATGTAGAACCCACGGCAAGACCGCTGGCAATCAATGTGGATTATAACAATGCGCTGGAGCTGTGCTATGAGGATATTGCGGCAGTTTTTTCCGGCGAAAAGCAGGAAGACGATTTAAAGCTGCTTGAAAAGTCTTATTATACTGCGTGTAAAAATTATATGGAAAATAAAGAATCTGCAGGAACCGATGCGTGGGCGGCGTATATGACACGGATTAAAGCGTGTGAGGCAATCCGGGAAGGCTCGGTGATTACAGTACCGTCCTTGTATTTTAAAACCACTAAAACTATGAAGTCGGAGTGGTGGAAATTAAAGGAAAATGAAAAAGAAGCCTATTTAAAAATCATCTGCGGCGAAGAACCGCCGGAATATTTTGATATCTTTGTGCGGTCATGGCAGGAAAATGGCGGCGCACAGATTACAGACGAAGTAAAAGCCGTCCTTGCGGCAGAATGAGGAAGATTTTGGAAAAACTAGAAGTATTAAAGAAGGTATTTGGTTACGACAGTTTCAGGGAAGGCCAGGAAAAAATTATTGATGCGATTCTGCGGGGGCAGGACGTACTGGGCATTATGCCGACCGGCGCGGGAAAATCGATCTGCTATCAGGTTCCGGCACTGATGTTTCCGGGAATTACGGTAGTGGTATCGCCGCTTATTTCCCTGATGATTGACCAGGTGAAAGCATTAAACGATGCCGGAATCCATGCGGCATATATAAACAGCGCCCTGACGGAAACACAGATTACAAAGGCACTCTACAATGCAATGTGCGGGCGGTATAAAATTGTATATGTTGCACCGGAACGCCTTGAAACCGACCGCTTTCTGGAATTTGTCATGAATGCCGACATTTCCATGATTACAGTCGATGAAGCGCACTGTATTTCCCAGTGGGGACAGGATTTCAGACCGAGCTATCTAAAAATTGTCAATCTGATAAAGCGATTTCCGAAACGTCCCGTTGTCAGTGCATTTACGGCAACGGCAACGCAGACGGTTAAAGAAGATATCCAGTGTATTTTAGGACTGCAGAATCCGGAAGTATTAATCACCGGATTTGACAGGAAAAATCTGTATTTTGAAGTGCGCAAAACAAAGCAGAAGGATGCCGAAATTCTGGATTATCTGGAAAAACACAAGGGCGAGAGCGGTATTATCTATTGTTCTACAAGAAAAAATGTGGACAATGTATATCTGATGCTGCGTAAAAACTGCATTGCTGCTGCGCGCTATCATGCGGGTCTGGACAATGACACCCGCAAAGAAAGCCAGGAGGATTTTATCTACGACAGGGCGCAGGTGATTGTGGCGACCAACGCATTCGGCATGGGTATTGACAAATCCAACGTGCGTTTTGTCCTGCATTACAATATGCCCGCGTGTATTGAAAATTATTATCAGGAGGCGGGGCGTGCCGGACGTGACGGAGAGCCTGCTGAGTGTATTTTGTTTTATTCGCCGCAGGATGTGGTCATTCATGAATTTCTGATTGAACAGAAAGGGCAGAATACTGAATTTACGCAGGACGATTTAGACGTTATCAGAGAAAATGATATCCGTCGTTTAAATAAAATGCGTTTTTACTGTGCAACCAAAGAATGTCTGCGGGAATATATGCTCAATTACTTCGGGGAGTATACAAACCGCAGGGAATGTGGCAACTGCGGCAACTGCAATGCTTCCTTTGAAGAAAAAGACGTTACGGTGCTTTGCAGGGATATGATTGCCTGTATCCGGGAGAGCGGACAGCGGTATGGAATGGGAGTAATTATGGGCATTTTAAGAGGTTCAAATACCGCAAAGTTAAAAAGCTACGGTGTCAGCCGCTATGAAACCTTCGGAATCCAGAGCAAAACAAGCGAAGCGCAGCTAAAGGCGGTTGCAGAAGAACTGCTTTTAAAAGGGTACTTGACAGAAACACCGGACATCTATAGAATAATCAAGCTGGATAAAACATGCGAAGAACTTTTAGATGAGGGCGCTTCTTTTTCAATCCGCTGGTCAGAACGGACGGAAAAAATGGCAGAGGCAAAGGTCAAAACGGCAAAAAGCCGTGCAACCGATACGCTTTCGCCAAAGCAGCTTGCGCTTTTTGGTGCGTTAAAGCAGCTGCGTCTGACACTTGCAAGAGAAGAAAATTTACCGCCGTACATTATCTTTTCGGATAAGACACTGATTGACATGTGTCATAAAATGCCGCATACACAGCAGGAGATGCTTGATGTCAACGGTGTCGGTGAAAATAAATTTGCACGGTATGGAGAAGCATTTATCCGGTGTATTACGCAGAACAGTTGATCGTTTTGTAAGAATTTTTTACGGAGGTTTCTCATGACAAAGAATATGACAGAGGGTTCACCGATGAAGCTGATTCTGGGATTTTCCATACCTATGCTGTTTGGTATGCTGTTCCAGCAGTTTTATAATTTGGTGGATACCATGATTGTAGGAAAAACGCTGGGCGTTGATGCGCTGGCCGGTGTCGGTGCAACAAGCAGTATCAATTTTATGATTATTGGATTCTGTATGGGCGTGTGCGGCGGATTTGCGATTCCCGTGGCACAGCAGTTTGGTGCGCAGAAATATGAACAGCTCAGGCGCTATGTATACAACGGCTATTTATTAAGCGTTGTGTTTTCGATTGTGCTGACGGCGCTTTCCGTCTTTTTCTGCCGGAATATTCTGACGGTAATGCGCACGCCGGAGAGCATTTATGAATATGCGTATGCGTACATTGTCATTATTTTTGCCGGGATTCCGACCGTATTCTTATATAATATTGTATCCAGCATTATCCGTGCGCTGGGCGACAGCAAGACGCCGGTCATCTTTCTGGTGTTTTCGGCAGTGTTAAATATTATTCTGGATTTTGTATTGATTCAGGGACTTAAAATCGGTGTCGCGGGAGCAGCTGTGGCAACCGATATTTCACAGCTTGTATCGGGTGTTGCCTGTCTGATTTATATGAATAAACGCTACGAGGTTTTAAAGCTTTCGGCAAAGGACCGCAGGGCGGGAAAACGGTATATGATCAATCTCTGCATGAACGGGATTCCAATGGGGCTTCAGTATTCAATTACGGCAATCGGCAGTGTTATTTTGCAGACCGCCGTCAATACGCTCGGTGCAACGTATGTAGCAGCGATGACTGCCGGCAGTAAGATTTTTACATTTACGTGCTGTCCGTTTGATGCGCTCGGTTCCACTATGGCAACCTACGGCGGGCAGAATGTCGGTGCGGGCAAATTAAAGCGCCTTGGAAAAGGAATCCGTGCAGCAGGCATTATCGGTGCGGTTTACAGCGTGGGTGCGCTGATACTGCTGTATTTCTTTGCCGATTATATCGCCCTGCTGTTTGTCGATGCAAATGAAGTGGAAATCATTCATCTGACATATCAGTTTATTTTATATAGTGCGCTGTTTTATATTCCACTGACCTTTGTCAATGTTGTGCGTTTCTGCATACAGGGTATGGGCTTTTCGGTATTTGCGATTCTTGCAGGCGTATTTGAAATGGCGGCAAGAACCTTTGCGGCAGTCCTGCTTGTGCCGAAAATGGGCTACACCGGTGCATGTCTTGCCAATCCGTGTGCGTGGATAGCCGCCGACATCTTTCTGATACCGGCATTTATTTACTGCTGTAAGCGGCTGGAAAAAAGCACGCGCAAAGGCAGGACAGCGATGAGCGTGTAAAAAGTATCTTCCTTACCGGGTAAAACCAGCAGGGAAGATATTTTTTGCCTTTTTACATACATTTCAAAAAAATTTACGGATATTTTACTGTAATAAGGTAGTAAATTTTACAAAGCCTGGGATAAACTAAATAATATAAAGAGCGAAAACAAACAACCCTGTTGGCAGATGAGAAATCGCCTGCGCGAGTTTCTCATCGCCACCTCGCAACAAGGTTGCTCGGAAAATCGGAATGGAGGAAATATGCCATCAACATATGCACATTACAGAATGGGGCAGGAGGTTTATCGTAATCTCACAGGAAAGCCCAAACAAATTATAGAAAAGTACAAGGAATTATATGATATCGGACTGCATGGACCGGATATTTTGTTTTATTACAAACCGCTCTTTGCAAATCCGGTCAATCAGGTCGGATATGCGATGCACGACCGTCCGGGCATTGAATTTTTCAGGCAGGCATCCTTGGTGATGCAGAAAGCGGAAAATAAGGAAGCGTGTGAAGCGTATATTTACGGCTTCTGCTGTCATTTTGCACTGGACGTCAGCTGTCACGGCTACATTGATGAAAAAATTGCGGAAAGCGGGGTCAGCCATACGGAAATCGAAGTGGAATTCGACCGTAAATTAATGCTGACGGACGGGTTTAATCCGCTGACACACAATCTGACGGGGCATATTCATCCTACTTTGAAAAATGCCGAGGTTATCAGTCCGTTTTATAAAAATGTAACGCCACAGCAGGCAGAGCAGGCATTACAGGGCATGATTACCAATAATAAACTTTTAATAGCTCCATCCTATTTTAAGCGTTTTTTGATTTACGGTCTGTTAAAGGCAACGGGAAATTATAAGGAAATGCACGGTCTGTTAGTCAATTACAGCGAAAATCCGCAATGCACGGACAGCACCCAGATGCTGATGCAGCTCTACCGCGATGCCGAAAAGCTGGCGGAGCGGCTAATTGATGAGTATGAGGACAGCGCATCGGGAAAAATTCCGTTCGATAAGCGGTATGGTCTGACCTTTGGCGGTAAAGAAAAAGATGAGCCGCTGGAAATGTGCGGGTAAACAAACGGCAGAACGTATATCACTTAGAAATGGAGCAGAAAATGGGAAAGAAATTAACAAAAAATGAAAGAAACTGGATTTTGTATGACGTGGGAAACTCAGCGTTTACACTGCTGATTGCGACAATTTTACCGATTTATTTTAATTATCTGGCGGGCAATGCCGGAATTTCATCGGTGGACTATCTGGCATATTGGGGATATGCGGCATCGGTTGGCACGATTCTTGTAGCACTTGCAGGTCCGGTGCTCGGAACCATGGCGGATACCAAAGGGTTTAAAAAGCCGATTTTTACGGCGGCGATTTTAACCGGTGTGATTGGCTGCGCATTGCTTGGTCTGGCAAAGGGTTGGCTGTTGTTTCTGGTTATTTACATTATTGCAAAAGTCGGATTTTCAAGCAGCCTGATTTTTTATGATTCCATGCTTGGTGATGTGACAGACGAAGACCGCGTGGACTATGTTTCTTCGGCAGGGTATGCATGGGGATATATCGGAAGCTGTGTGCCGTTTATTGTCTGTCTGGTGCTTGTGCTTGGCAGCGGAAAAATCGGTATCAGCATGGAAATGGCAATGGGAGCCGCTTTTTTAATCATTGCCGTCTGGTGGCTTGTGATGTCGCTTCCACTGTTAAAAGGCTATGAACAGAAATTTTATGTAAAAAAGCAAAAGCACGCAGTAAAAGAAAGCTTCTGCCGTCTGGGACAGACCTTTGGCAATATCCGCAAAGAAAAACATATTTTTATGTTTCTGCTGGCATTTTTCTTTTACATAGACGGTGTATACACGATTATCGACATGGCAACGGCATACGGCGCTGCACTGGGACTGGACAGCACAGGACTTTTGCTGGCACTGCTTGTTACGCAGATTGTTGCATTTCCGTGTGCGATACTTTTCGGAAAATTATCCGGTAAAATGGAAACCAGCCGCCTGATTACCGTGTGTATCTTTGCTTATCTTGGAATTGCAATCTTTGCTGTATTTTTAAAGAGCCAGATTCAGTTCTGGATACTTGCGGTACTGGTTGGAATGTTTCAGGGTGGAATTCAGGCGTTGTCCCGTTCATATTTTACAAAAATCATTCCTGCCGAAAAGTCCGGAGAATATTTCGGACTGATGGACATCTGCGGAAAAGGCGCATCATTTATGGGAACAACGATTGTAAGCCTTGTATCTCAGATAACCGGAAACATCAACGCCGGTGTAGGCATGATTGCGGTTTTATTTGTAGCAGGCATTATTTTGTTCCGTAAATCAGTGTCACTTTGCAATACAAAGTCCCATGTACAGGAAACGCCTCACCGTTCCCACTTGACTTCGGCTTATTCCTGTACATGGGACGGAGAGGGTGTGGCAGCTCCGGGGAGTGAAC
>OCPP01000361.1_pt1 | contig 34547 bp, 53 predicted proteins | sample 1538211 | NCBI WGS metagenome assembly OCPP01 (sample SAMEA2580193, study PRJEB22360) | human gut metagenome | biome: human gut; feature: human-associated habitat; material: faeces | place: Denmark | collected 2008/2010
AAAAATATTTCCGACTACTGTCTGCATATTACTCACTCCAATCTAACCTCTGTCCATTCTGCTGCGAATTTCTCATATTCTTCGAGGGAGTTGAATCTGTTTTTAATCAATTCTGTGTGTATCATTTACACCCCCTCACTTCATCTGCCGCAAGCATCTGAGCTTCTAATGCATCCATATCATATTTTCTTCCATCAAAGTTATTAAAAGATTTCTTCTTTGCTTTCTGTGCACTCTCTGATTTCTTCTTTTTAGGTTTTGATAATGGATAGAAACCTTTCCAAAGACCTGTTGTTGCTTTTCTCAGCATTGCAAGCTGTTCTTCTCTATCAACAGATATAGAAAGTAATTCTTCTCTTAACATCTGTATCTGAGTATCCGATAAGTCGTCTCCATTGTTATTACGAGTCATTACATACAACTGAAAATATCTCTCAACCTCAGAATCGCCGAAGGCATCTATATATACTTTTTTATTTTCTTTTATTTCTATAGGACTTACTTCCGAAGTATCTCGAATTTCTTCCGAATTAATTCGATTAACTTCCGAACTAATTCCGTTTAAGGGTGACTTTAATACAGGCTCCTCCATCTTTTCTTTATCCAGGAGCCAATACTTATCACTATAGAGCTGTCTTTTCATGCGTTTTACTGCTATCTCGTAATAACGTCGTTGAATTCCAACAGAGGTGATGATGTTTTTCGTCATGAGGTCATCATCCAAGAGACCTATCTCAGAGCAAAAGTGCACCACTTGCACGACAGCCTTTTTATTTTTGATCCATTTGTTCCCAATCATCCTTGTGATCATTCTCGATAGCTTATCCAAAGGGATCTCGGCATAATAGCCATTTTTATAAACTATGCAGAGTATACAATCATAAATTGTCACTCCGAGTGGACCGTATTCGTCCAGTAGTTCGAAGATTTTATCATCTTCGTAGAAATCAAGCATCTTCGGATAATATGTAAGTCCCGGTTTATTCGGAGCTCCACGCCCCATACGGACCACCTACTCTCCTTTTCTATATTCCTCAATCGTCACATCTACACCTTCCAGTGCAGAATAAACTTTCTTTGCTTTTACCAATACAACTTGCGAATCGTCCTGATAGGCAACGCTATTCAGGGCATCTGCAATTACTTTTACAATATTATCCATATCCGGCTTTTTAAGCGGAAGAATTTCTCCATCTAACATCTGCTGCAGCTTTTTCTTAGAAGTGCTCTTTGCCGGCATATATCTCGCAATGATGCAGAGTGTAACCGGTTCGCCTTTCTCGAACTTACAACCTTTTGCAGCGTGAATGTACATCGTCTTAATCAGATTCTCGTATAATACCGTATTATCTGGTGTTACTGACATATGTCTGCCGAGATTCGGATTATAAAATGTACGTGCTCTTGCCTTCCCTTGTGGTTTTCCTGGCACGTGAAAACTGACTGATTTCATATTTCTCCTTTTCGTCTCCCACGTTCAGTAGGAGGCATTGAAACAAGTTTTATAGTTTCATTTGTGATATATGATTTTATCCCTTTTAAGGAGATGCCATTATAAATCCATATATGTCTCTATCCCCTGTTTCAAATCAACAGTAGGATTTACACTCCATCTATCCCAAAAATCAATCGTTCTTGATTGTGGGCGCTCATTCGCCAACTCTACTTGAATTTTTAACGGAATCGGTACTGCATCGCCGATGATCAGAACCTCTCCAGGGCTAAAAGTCGTTGTACTGTCGATAATGTTTTCATTGCCATCCGGCAGCATTCCCTTGACCATGGTTTTATCGTTCTCATTGTTTAGTTTCGATACAATGAAGTTTGCACATTGTGCCATGATTGTCTTATTCAATTCCGATGGCCTTTGACTTGCTGGGAATAACGTGATTCCGAACTTACGCCCTTCTTTTGCAATATCTTCAAATATTTCAACCATTCGCTTCTCCGATGCAGACAACTGAAAGTTGTTCGGGATATATACATGTGCTTCATCACACACAAGCACTACCGGACAAACCTTGTCGCTTTCAAACGTTCTTTGAATGTCATAAACTAATTTTGTAATAACTCCAATAACCGGAATGGCTACATCGTGCGGAATCTCTGACAAGTCAATATTTTTTATCGGCTTATCATTTTTCATGATCTGCTCAACCACCTCGAATAAATACTTCTGCTTATGATCTCCAAACAGGAATGTATATCTCTTATCAAGTAATTTATCCTGCATCGTATTAATTACACCTGTCAGTTTTCCGTTAAAGTCCCCTTTTACCGTTTTAGCAAGTCCTGCCTTATCTCCAGTCTTATAAATTTCCCCAGTCGGCTTTTCTTCATTATTCAAGCGCACCATTTCCGCAAGTAAATTCATAAAATCAAAATAAACAGGCCTGTTTTCTTTTCCGTCTGAACATATACTGTAATAGCATTTTCGAAGAGCTGACATCACTACTGAAGAACTCTCCTCCCGGATTTTTAAGATATTTGTTACCATATTAGAAAATCCAAACAGCCATATAGGAAATGAAAAATCTTTTCCAATCTTAATGTTTCTTGCATAAGATAACTTTCCATACTCTCCGTGGATATCAAATACAATAATGTTCGTTCCGGAAAGCTTCGCTGACTCCTCTAAAATTTTTGCAACTGTCTCAGATTTTCCGGAACCGGTGTTTCCGACAATACAGGAATGACGTTGGAAAAACTTATTCCCGTCCACAAATGCAGGACAATTATGCTGCACATAGTTTCCAATATAGAATCCACCGCCTTCATACTTTGAAAGCATCTTCCGGAATTCTTCGGAAGTGATTTCTCTCGATTGAATATCCGTTGTTGGATACCGGTCAATTGCTTTTTGAAAGATACCGTTTCGAATACTTCCAATGATGGAACATTCTATCACTTTGATTCCATCGTTCTCAAAAATGAAATCCTCTTCTCCGATAGAATCACCGGTATCTGTTTCCATCAGAGATGTCACAACCGTTACCAGTTCTACGTCTCCATCAGATACTGCAATCAGGCTGTTGATTCGTATATCCCGAAACTCAAACCGGTCTGATTTAATCTGTATTTTGTCACTTAATATTTTTATCAGTTTCAATGTTTAAACCTCCATAAGTTCGTTGTAATTCCGTATTTTTGCTTTTTTGATACTTTTGCAGTAATCGCATACACCGCAATATTCCGGCTCCCGATACCCCTCTTTGATTTCCGAAAAACGTTCCATGGTTATTTCCATTTCGGAAAGTGCCACATCGAGCGTATCCTGCGGAATCTGAAAAATATCTATATCAATCACTCTTTCCTTTGTAGCAACTGCAAGGTAAAACGGGAGTTTCTCTCCAGTTACAATCTCCACACCTTTCTGATATAATGCTCCCTGCAGATCATATCTCCAAAGCGGAAGATTTTTAAATTTTGCAACAACCTTTAAATCTGTAATACAGATTCCTGGAAGATAACTATCCATCTTCATCTTCCAAGGAACTCCGAATAATTCAAATGTCATAATTCTCTGCTTTTCACCGGACATAAATTTCGTAAATGTTTCATCGCTCTTAATTCTTCCGATGATTTCATTTGCTTTTCGAAATTCACTTCGCAGTTCATTCTTTCTTGTGAACACTGCCGGATGCTCTTTAATAAACTGATCCAAGGTTCCCTCAAAGTAAGAATCCACAAAAGAACCAATCAGCATTGCTCGCGTCATTTCCGGCTTATACGCACCGGAAATTTTCGCCATTGCCATTGCTTCACATTTTGTAAAGTCTTTATACTGGGATACGGAAAAATACTTTGCATTCGCATCTTCCGAATAATAATTATTTTGATCGAGATTCATCCGTTTCAGCATCCCCTTCTGTTTCCTTAAATGGATCCGTTACGCCTTCGCCTTTCAACCGTGGAAGATCGAAATAATCTTCTCTCTTTGCCATGCCATCATGTAGTGATTTGTATACTCTCTTTAAGCGTACAAGATCGTTCATGCTGAACGCTTCCGATTTGCAGCCAATATACTTTTCTATTGCCTCTATCGGCACACTAAACTCTCTTTCGAAAATGGCAGCCATATCTCTTACCAAATCAATTACCGGTTTTTTTTCTCCCTCCGACATTGTTTTATTGCATTGATCTATTGCTGCATCTTGGACATCTCCTGGAATTACACCAAGTATGCACGCTCTTACTCGTCTTGCTCCTTGATTTGCAACCATTTCATAAATATCTCTCGGATCCGTAAGTGGAACGTTTCCTTTTTTTGTTGATCTGATATGAGGAACTGTAAATACCTTTGTCTGTCTTGTGTTTGTTTCTAAATCCCATGCATAAGCCATAACTTGACTTTCCCCATTTTTTTGCTCCAATTCAATAATGCCAAAATCAATATTTCCCCAATTTTGTGCCATTGCTTCTGCTAATCGAATTGATGGACCTACAACCTTTGTTCCTCCTCGAGGATATTCATACATTGCATTTTCTGCGAGTCCCTTTCTCTGGCAGGCTCTTACAATACGGTTAAAACTTTCCACTTCGTCTCTCGGAAATTTTTTGGCCATTACAATAGCCCCCTGTACTTCTTGTGCCTGCCTGCTCATCATCATCTCTGTCTGAGATGTTCTGACCTGCATACCTGTACCATCATGCACCATTATTTCATTCATATCTTTACCTCCTGTTACTTACAAAACTTAATTTTCTTCCTCCTCGTGTACATAGTTTCCTGAGTAAAACCACTCAACAAACTCTTTTTGTAATTCCTCATCCCATTGCATCTGCTCTAATGCGTATTGATAAGCGTCGCAATCATTTACGCATGTCCCTTTCTCTTGTCCTGCAATTCCTATGTACATGCAATCAACTCCTTTAATGCAAATTGCCCGTCTTTTTCCTGCTTAAGCAATTGTTCGTATTGTTCCTCTGTTTCTTTACGTTTTGCTATGCAGTCACACTTTTCGCCCGGGTCTAAATTTGCTCCACAGCTTCGGCACACATATTTATACATTTATATCTACCTGACTCTCTTTAAACCCGAACTTGACAAATCCATGCTCGTACGTTGCTTTCTCCTTGTCGTACTTTGATACATCAATACCACGTCTGATCATCTCTTCCCACGCAAGGTCAAAGAGTTTTTCTTGATTCAAATAGAGCCAAATCCCTTTCTTCTTATCCTCAGAATCATGGTCAGTTCCGTGCGAATTGAAAATCTGACTCGTATCATTTCTCATTTTTTGATATGTAATCAACGGCATTGTTACCGTTCCTTCTAATTGTTCCATTGACTTTTCCTCTCTTCTATTTATGAGTTATCCGAAAATCTAAATTCCATCAGATCAGCAAGCATCAAGTATTCCTTTGCCTTTTTCGTTTCCCCATGTGTCTCTACTACCTTTTTTCGGAATTCTGATAAATTTCCATAAAAACATCCGCATTTCACACCAATATCTCCTGCTTTTGTTTTAAAAAATGTAGTTGTACGATATTCGGAGCCAAAACCATGCACCGTGGCGTAGCCAGCATCACCGTACACACAAGCATCACCGCACACACGAGCATCACCGTACACACAAGCATCACCGCACACACAAGCATTATCGTACACACGAGCATCACCGCACACACGAGCATTATCGTACACACGAGCATTACCGTACACCCAAGCATTACCGTGCACACGAGCATTACCGTACACCCAAGCATTACCGCACACACGAGCATTATCGTACACACGAGCATTACCGCACACACAAGCATTATCGTACACACGAGCATCACCGCACACACGAGCATTATCGTACACACGAGCACTATCGTACACCCAAGCATTACCATCCTGACTTAGATTTTCTTCTTTTTCCACGAAACCGCCAAGCTCACCCGCTTTAACGTTTCCAAACTCGATTAATGCTTTAATACGAAATAATTTTGTCCCGAAAATATTAGTGATAAACTCACTTGTTAACTCAAATTTTTTCATTTGACTTTCCCTCTCTTCTGTTTTACAATTTAACTGTGTTTTTAAACTTGTGCCCGAAAAAGGTCTGCAAACCTTGGGCACTTTTTTAGAATCCCATTGTAGTTAAAAATGCAAGGCATCTTCCAACCGCCATTCCAAATCCAAATATCGTAGCCACAACTGCTATGATTGCATATATCTTGCAGCATAACTCGGCTTTGAGCTTGTCCCTCTTTTCCTGTCGTATCTTTTTCAACATTGTTTGATTTCTCTTCTCTAACATCTCATTACGCTCAAGCAATTCATGATAATATGTAATCGCCTCCTGAATCTCCTTCATCTCCTTCATCTGCTCCTCTGTTCTAATTTCTTCCATCTTTCCTTCTCCTTTTCTTTGCTCTATTTTTATTGCGTTTGTATCTTAGATACTCTTTGTATGTTACTGCTTGTCCTCACCTCCTTTACCGCCTAAGCGGTTCTTATCCTTTCGAAACATAGATTCTGCATAGTTTCATCAATTTTTTTCTCCAGCATTTTGTTAAACTCTTCCCTCGGAATGCTTTCCTGCGGTACCTTTTCACCATTTACTCCATGCAGACTATTTCTATTTTTTGCATTTATATCACCTCTCTTAAGTGTATGTACCGCTGTTTGTACTTGTTGCGTTGTCCACTAAAATCTCCTATCCTGCTTTTTACTGCTACTCCAAGAAATACTCAATGCTTGTCTCTCAATTATTTCTTTGATATAATTTCCCTATCAAATGAAGAAAGGAAAAAATCATTATGAAACTAGATTCCACTATTACCATTTCTATTATTCTTGCTATCTGTGCGTTATTCGCTCCATCTATAACAGCCATAATTAACAACCGCCATCAATACAAAATCAGAAAGCTAGAATTGCGTCACAATTTTATAACAAATCAGTCTAATGTTATTTACGCTAATAAGTACAATGTTTACAAATCGTTTCTTGAAGAATCCAGCAAATACAGTATGTTCAATGATTACGCGAAAGAATTTACTTCCATACTTGCTTGTACTCAGGATGCATTGCTTTTATGTAATCCAGAAACAAAGAAATTGTTATTGGACTTTTCAGAAAGATTTAGCAACCATACAAAGATCGATAGAGATGAGTACATTACTGAGCTTAACAAAATAGCAGATTCATTTAACAGCGAACTTTCGTCATTATCCTGCGAATAGAACAACTAATGCGAATAAAATGACAACCAATAGTGCCCAGACTGGATATATCTTGTCATCGGGTGCTATTTTTTTCATAATCCATACTGCCGAAACGGCTACTATCGACATTCCAAAAATTAATCCGGCTTTCAACATCTTCCCACCTCCTATCCCGCTTTCTTACTTTCACTCAAAAATGCCGATGCAGCCATCGAAATAACTCCGTCAATTTTCCCCTGCACCCGCTCCGGGAACTTGTCCCAGTTTTCTGCAATGCGTTTGAAATCTTCTAATCTTTTCTCTTCCTGTTCCTTTGTAATGTTTGCTTTACTCATTTATCTTCACCTCTCTTTCTTTGGGTCTGCCATCATCAGAGCCGGGAGACCATCCCACGGCTGACACTTTCAAAAGCGTTTCGGCTACTTGTACACGCACAAAATATTTGATAAAATCTTTTTGCAAAATACAATTCAAGAAAGGATAATTATTATGCAAACCATTAATTTTGAACTACTCAAACCTTTTCTCACTAAAGAAAACATAACTTTATTTTTATCTATTTTAGGTGTATTAGGTTCTTTCTCTTCCTGGGTTTATATCTTCATAAAAAATCGAAAAAATATAAACTTTCAGATAGTCGGTCAGCGCTATTGTGACGACAGTTCTCTTTTGATATACATGATGTTTACCAATAAATCCCGCTTACCTATTGCGATTACTAATATTGGAGTTTATATAAATAGCACCTTTTACTCTTGCATCGAAATTCCCATTGTTGCCTTAGAAGAAACAACACGTTGTAAAAATGAAATCATTTCACATCACGAATATAAGTCCCTGCCAATGCCTATTGTTATTTCTGGTCTTGGTGGTACTTCTGGTTATGTGTATTTCGAATTTCCAGAAGTAGTTTTTCAATCTGACACCACTCATTTGACTTTTCGATTGTCAACCAATCGCGGAAAGGCAATTGAAAGGAAACTGTCACTTGGACGTCATCTTGATTGATGTACTTCCGTTCATGAATTTGTATTTCATAATTTTCCATTTCATTTCCTCGCTTTCGTGTTCCTTATATTGACATTATAGTCACTTTCATTTACTTTGTCAATACATTTTTGTCACTTTACGGAACTTTTTTCTTGACTTTTACTTTCTATCCATATATAATGTAATTACAGAAAGGCGGTGAAAACATGACAGCCGGAGAAAGAGTAAAGCGAATTCGAAAAGAAAAGGATTTAACATTAGAGAAATTCGGAGAAAAAGTCGGTGTTACAAAACAGACAATAAGTAGAATTGAAAACGGAATAAATTCTTTAACAGATCAAATGGTTCTTTCTATATGCAGAGAATTCTCCGTTAACGGAGAATGGTTAAGAAACGGGACAGGAGAACCGTTCATACAGGTTACACCTTACGAAAAAACATATAACCGCTTTGGTTACATAATGGAGAACTCTTCTCCATCAAAAAAAGCAGCCCTATCAGTATTGTTAGAACTGCTTTACAACGTCCCTGACGAACAATGGGATATGATTATGAAACAATATGACGAAATTAAAAAGGAAGGCTAAATAGCCTTCCCGAAAATTCCTTGTATTAATCGATAGAGTTTGACAATTTGACTGTCTTCCATCTTATCGATTAGCTCATGCAAGTGTTTTCTAATGTCTGTTGTGTTCATGGTATGTATTCCCTCCTGCGTTTTGTGTGTGGAACGCACGTTCGAAATTCCTTGTTTAAATAATACTACTCTTCGTAATTTATTTCAAGAAGTTTTTCGAACATTTGTTCTTAAAGAGTATTTTACTTAACCCTTTTACTATATATACACATAACTTTTAAAAAACTAACGCGGGTTCAGGAATTTGTCCCAGATGTGGGACACTTATTTATACGGAGATTCCAAAAGGTCTGAAATATGGATTTTTAGACCTTTGGCGAGGAGTTCGAGAGTATCAGCACTGGGAGAAATTTCGTTGTTCATAATCCGCTGGATTGATGATTTTGAAATCCCAGTTAGATTTGATACTTGACGAATTGTTAAGTTTTTACTTATCATTATTTTATCAAGTAGTATTCTCATAACAGATTAATTTTACTATCTTATATGGTTGAGATATACAGGTAAATAATGGAAATGATATAACCGCTACGGCGTTTATATAAAGGACTGGTTGTCCTAAAAAGATGTAAGCTAAAGAGAAAGAGAGGAAACAAAATATGAGATGTCCAAAATGTGGTGGAGAACACTGCCAAGTTATTTCCGAAACAACATCAAAAGGTAAAGATTTTTCAGCTGGAAAAGGTTGTTGCGGAGCGGTCTTATTGGGACCAATAGGAATTTTATGTGGAGCCTGTGGGAAAGGAAAGCAAATTAACTCAACAAACTATTGGGTTTGCCAAGATTGTGGCAATAAATTTAAAGTATGACAACTAAAGAACATTATTGGATAAAGTCAATGGAATGGTGCAAAAAATACTGTGGGTGTCACCAAATGCCTAATCGCAGCTTTTTTATAAAAGGATATCAATTACCCATTTGCGCTAGGTGCACCGGAATTGCCTTAGGGCATCTAATCGCTCTTATTGTAATGCCTTTTTATACTTTTAGTTTTAAAATAGCTGTATTGATTTTACCACTTGCCGTTGATGGTACTGTGCAGTACTTTACAAATTATGAATCCAATAACTTAAAGCGCATTACAACCGGTTTTCTATATGGTTTTGCTTTCATGTCTTTTGTTGTAAAATTGATAAGAAATATTGAATTAATATAACTAAAAACCGCCCGGTACTCCAATACCGAACGGTCTTACATACACCCGAAGATGTACATCCATATTGCAAGTTATATTGTATCATCTTCGGAAACACCCGTCAACGGAACATATTTTCGTTGGGTGTTATTTTTATACATTTTTTTAATATAATTTACGAAGGAGTGATATAATTGGAAGAATTAAAATATGCTTACGGATACATTCGTGTGTCAACAGGGAAGCAAGACGAACTATCTCCTGAAAGTCAAGAGCGTCTTCTTAAGGACTACGCAAAGCAAAACAACATCATAATTTTGGATACATTCTTTGAACACGGTATTTCCGGTCGAAGAGCTGACAAGCGCCCTGAATTTCAGAAAATGATTGGTATGGCAAAATCAAAGGAACACCCGGTGGATCTGATTCTTGTTTGGAAGTTTAGTCGATTTGCACGTAATCAGGAGGAATCGATTGTTTATAAATCTCTTCTGCGAAAGCAACATAATGTTGACGTTGTAAGCATTTCTGAACCAATCATAGATGGTCCTTTTGGTAGTCTGATCGAGCGTATCATCGAGTGGATGGATGAATACTATTCCATCCGATTATCCGGCGAAGTCTTGCGAGGCATGACAGAAAAAGCACTTAAAGAAGGTTATCAGACCGCGCCCCCTTTAGGGTATCAAGCTGCAGGTCATGGAGCTCCGTTTACGATCGATGAAGAAAAGTATAAAATCGTTGACTACATATTTGAACAGTTCGACCAGTACAACATAGATTGCACAAAAATCGCACGTAACTTAAACGAAATGGGATATTTAACACAACGAGGGAATCCTTTCGAATCCCGCTCCGTAAAGAGAATATTAGAAAATCCCTTTTATTACGGTCTTGTAAAGTGGAATGATATTTCTTTTATAGGACCACATGAAGCACGTTTACCGAAAGAGCAATTTGAAAAACGCATGGAAAAGATTCGTAAAAACTTTAAACCGGCACGCCGAAGAGACGTTTCTTCCTGTAAGCATTGGCTGTCCGGGCTGATTAAATGTGGCTACTGTGGTGCTACACTTGCTTGGAATGGTGGTAACCCTCATTCTCCTGGATTCCAGTGTTACAAATATTCTAAAGGCTTACATAAAGAATCATGTTCTTTGAGTGCTTCTAAGGCAACTGCTGCTGTCTACGAGTACTTTGAAAAGATACTCGATGGAATGGAATTCGAATATCGGTACCATGCACCTGATTCTCCGCAGCAAACGGATAAGCGCGCACACTTGGAAGAGGAATTGAAGAAGTTATCCACACGAGAGGAGCGTATTAAACTCGCATACGAAAACGAGGTGGATACTTTAGAAGAGTATAAAGAAAATAAGAAGCGGTTAAAAGCAGTTCGTGTAGATTTGGAACAGCAATTAATGTCACTTGATACCAACACTACTTCCGTCGCTATTCCATCCAAAGAAGATGTGCTGAATAAAGTCCGCACTGTTTACGATGTTATCAGAGATGATACTGTCGACTACGAAACAAAAGGGTTTTTTATGCGCAGCTTAGTGGAAGACATTGTCTATGACAAGAAAAACGGGAAGATGATTTTTACTCTTTACATCTCGTAAGTCTTAAAAATAAAGGCTTTGCGAGATGTTATAGGTTATTGCATTTTCGTCCTCCGAATTGTTAAAACATATAATATAGAAGAAACCGCTCCTCATCTCTCCGGGTTACGTTGAATAAGGAACGGTCTCTTTTGTATCTTTGGTTACAATATATTCCATGTGTGTAATTTTGTCAAATTATTTTAAATTTGCTATTGACTTATGCACGCATTGCGTGTATAATGCAAGTATAAGGTAAAGGAAACAAACAAAAGCAAAGGAGAGAACGAAAATGAAAAATACAACTTATCAAACATTATGAAAAGAGCATGGGATCTTGTTAAGAAAGTAGGATTCGGAATCTCCGAAGCACTTAAAAAAGCATGGAGCGAAGCAAAGAAAGGAACATCAGAAATGACAGGAACGGAAAAACAAATCGCATTTGCGAAAAAACTTGTAGAGAAAATGAACGAACAGTTTGATGCAATTATTACAGATTGCAAAAACGCACACCCGGAGAAAGTTGGAGCATGGGAAGCCGCAAAAAGCGGTTACAACAGAATTATGAACGAATCAAACGCTGGATGCGTAATTGATACATTAAAAAACATTAACAAAACAACATATCAGGAGTATTACAAAGAGTTGTTTTTAAATGTAAAATACGGAACTGACAAAATGTGCGAAAGAATCAGAAAAGAAGTTTACGCAAAATAAAGAAAGGAACTACTGAAAGCAGTAAGGTAAAGAAAAATGATGAACTTAGAAAAATACATGGAAGAAACTTTTTTAGAAGAAATGAGACCGAGCAACCTTTTTGACGAGAGCGGAAAGGAATTAAAAATAGATCAGAACGACTATAAAAACTACGCAGTAATCAAAGTAGAGAAAATCGACACAGAATATGTGATCGAACAAAACATCACAGTGAGACACATCGGTTAATAAATCTAATGCTGACCTATTGGCTACGGGGAGAAAGAGGAAAGAATATGAGCAATGAAATAAGAAAAGAAGAATTATTCGGATACTTACATGAATACGATGGAAACGGCAATGAAATTCATTGCAAGACTCCTTATGGATACGAACATCATCAGGAATTTGATGAAAATGGTAATATGATTAATTATAAAAATTCTTGGGGGTATGAATCTTTTGGAAAATACGACGAAAACGGTAACCTTATACATTATAAAGGTTCTGACGGATATGAATCTTTTAGAAAATACGATGAAAATGGTAATGAAATTCTTTTCGAGGATTCTGATGGTTGCAAAGAATCAAAGGAATACGATGAAAACGGTAATATAATTCACTTCCAAGATTCTAGTGGATATGAATATTGGAAGGAATACGATGAAAATGACAATGAAATTCATCACAAAGGTTCTGACGGATATGAATACTGGAAAGAATACGATGAATATGAACGTCTAATTCATTTCAAGGATTCCAAAGAATTTGAAGAATGGTATTAAAAGAAAGGAGACATACTTATGCAGGAAATTAAAATTTATAAAAATTACGGCGTTTTAGCCGCAGAAAAAAGAAAAGTTTATACTTATGGTGGAGAGCATGTGCACGCTACATGCTCTGATGAAATGACGGTTCTTGTCCCGAATGAGTGGGAACTGTATAAAAATCAAATGGGAAATATAATGGCAGAATCTCCGTGGGGTTTGTGCTATGAAATTAATGATGTTTTGACAGATATTAATGGTCATCCAGCGTTCCGGGCGATGGACGAAAGTGGAAGACCGCACATTGCACATTTATACACGGTTGAGGAACTGGAAGAAAAGAAGAGAAAAGAGGAAAGGAAGAAAAAAGATGAAAAATCCAATTAATAACGAAAAATTCCGGGAAGTATTAGAAAATTCCGGCATGAACATGAAGCAGTTCAGCGACTATTTTGAAATCCCGTACCGCACGGTGCAGGATTGGAAGTCGGGGGCTAGGAAATGCCCGGATTATTTATTAAGCTTAATACAATACAAAATAGAAAAGGAAGACCTCTAACATGGAGAAATCAGAGGAGAAAATTTTAGAATCATATAAAATACTGCAGTCCGTAAAAGGTACTGCGAAAGATACTGGATATTCTTGGAATCGCGTTGTAAAAGCTCTATCTAGCAACGGATACATATTGTCCGAGACGCACGCCGAGATATTAAATAAATTCAATGCCGGAAAAAATGCGGATGAAATAGCAAAAGAAATGAGCTTGAGTCCAAAAACAGTACAGGCGTATCTCCCAAGGCAGAGGCCTGTGTATAACGAGAATATGTCTGTAAACGCTTTGAGGATCAAGCAATCTCGTGAAAAGCATAGATCAGATATTTGATATTTCGCCCCACCTCTTCTGAGATGGGGCTGTGTTATTTAGATTTTCTCGACTGATTTTGAATTGATAATAAAGTTGCCGTTTACGATATTGCCCATGTAACCGCCGTCCTGAGATACTAATTGAGTCCCCTTTTTGATTGTGACCGTTATGTCCTCAACCGCACGTAACTTGTCGCCTTTTTTGATGTCCGGCATGACATATTTGCAATGCATGTATCCCACTGTGCTGTTGTGTCTTACTTTTACACCTTCTGTACCCGAATCAAGTACGGTAATGTGATCTCCTTGCTTGGCATTGATAATGACATTTTTCCATGTTGCATCATAAATAGGGCAGTCACTGTTAAGATGTGCTGACCCTGGTCCAATTCTTCTTACTGTACTCACTGTACTACCTCCTGTTGTTCCACTAATTTCTTTATTTAAAATACCCCTTACGATTGCTTTTGCGCAGCGCTTTGCATCCCACACTTTCGCATCGTCTGCATCATCAACAAAGCAACACTCTACTAACAACGCCTTTGACTTTGTATTTGCCAGTACAAATAAGTCCTTGTCGTATTTCGTCCCTCTGTTGCGGATTCCCAACTCTGTTGCAATCGCTTCGCAGATTCTGTTTGAGATTTCCTGTGTTCCGGTATCGTAATTCCATACCTCTACTCCTCCTGTACTTCCGTCTCCACCATAATCGTTTCGTCCGCTATTGAGATGGATACTAATGTCTAAATCCACGCTGTGCTGGTTGCACTTTGCAACGATTTTGTTCAGGCATCCTTGCTTTGTTGTATTTTCGTCGCACGTGCAGTCGTAGACCGTATGCCCTTCCGCCCTAAGCAGACGGATTACTTCGTTTTTGACTGCACGATCTTCTACGGATTCTTGTAAGATGCCAACTGCTCCACTCGCTCCCTTTCCCTGCGGACAATGTCCTGCATGTACGTTATATGTTCCCATAGTAATTCTCCTTTCTACTCTACAATTACCCAGTCGTTCGCCAAACAATCTCTAATACTCGGAGCCCACATTGCGTGCGATCCATCCACTGTATTGATTTGTAAGTACGGTTCACATTTGAATAAATCCCCTTCTTTTAATCCCCACGCCTCTGCCGTTTGCTTATTACATGGAATTCCCTGTGGGTATGCTTTCTGATAAACTACAAATAACCCTTTTCCATTCCAGCCTTCACGTGCTACTTTTACTCCTTTTTTCAGCAATTCTAATGCTACTCCGAAAGACATTTTTAGTTCTCCTCCAAGTATTGGACAATTATTGCCGTCTGCTGGAATCCATTCCTCCGAGAGAATGTTCTGCAACGTATATTCAACTCGTTGCGTTTCTCGGATATCTAATCTCTGATTGTCTTTCGTGTACATGATAATCGTCTGTTTCTCATCATCCCAGCACCAATATCCTCCCCATGATGGCAGTTTCATCGGGATTCCTTTCTTCATTTCTTCAAGTGCTTGTTTAAATTTCATTCCCATGTTCTTTTCCTCTCTTTCATTTTATGTGCGAGGGCGATTACTCGCCCTCTACCTCCGGGATACCTGCTACCGATGTAAGTACACTAACTACTCCTGCAAGCACAGCTGCCGAGCATACATATTTCCAGTCTACTTGTCCCATTGCAGCTGCTGCGCCGATTCCAGCAATACCAGCCTGTGCCATTGTCTTAACAGCACGAATTCCGGCAGCCTTTAACCATCTCTTTGTGTCTACACTTGTTTTTAATACGCTATTTTTAAACATATTCATCAACCTTTCTTTTTTAAATGTAATTCTTCGATTTCCTGTTTCATTTTTGTTACCATTCCATTCCCACCAAGAGCATGATACGCATTGTACATTTCACAGAAGTTCTCGTAAGCGTATGACGGGATTTCCCCCAATTTCATGTACTTGTCATGGTATTCGATAAGTTGCACCCGCAATAGCATCATCGTTCCTTGGCTATTCGCATCTCTGTCCTTTTTCTGATTTTTTAACAGCCATACAATATATCCCAAAAGAGGTGTAATTACTGCGATCGCAATATTTGCTACGATTCCCAATTCTTCTTCTCCTTTACTATTTTATGCCATAAAAATAAGACCCTTACGGTCTCGCTCTGATTTCCATATTTGTCACCTCTACTCGTCTTTATTGATCTGCACCAAGCACATCACCACTACTCCAAATAGCGTCCCTGCTACAAATGCAAATACATATCCCATTATGCTACCTCGTCTTTCTGTTCTGCGTAGGTTTCTTCTGCCAGCAATGTAAGTGTTGCGTATTCTTCCTCTGAGATGCGATTCATCGCAAAGTAGACGTCCAGCTTTGCGATTGCTTCGTCTTTTGTGTCATAGAATTTCTTTTCGATTAAATTTGTCATAAGTTTTACGATTACTGTGTTGTTCATTTTGTTACCTCCACGTTTTCTAAAATATTGTTTGTGTCATTTTCTACCATTCCAGCCTGTACGGATAATGGCATCAAAGATAGCAAGTTTACCACGTTTGTCTGATACTGACTTATAATGCTTGCTACATTCGCAGATATCTTGTTATCAATATAGTTTTTTGTATCCGCCACATACTCTACTTCCATCTCACAATCCTCGCTATTACTCATAACTGTTGTCGGATAGTAGGTGTGTAGTGCATTTAATACTGTCTGCGTCTCCTCCGGTAATGGGACAAAAAATTCGGAATCTGTTTCATAAATCACTTTGTAGTGCATGTGTTCTTTTGCTGTTCCGATTGTGTCTGTGTCGTTTACTCCGACAATAAAACTAGACAACATTACTTTTGGTACATATAATTTCTGTACATCTTTCTTATATAAACCGACCTCAGAATATACTTTATCGTAATTGTAATTTAGAGTAGCGTCTTTTAAAACAACACTAAAATATTTTTCTCCCGTATTCCTATAAATCGGTTCACTGTCTTTTACAAGTGTTGCGAAATCCTCTACTACTTTATGTTTATATGTAATCCCGTACACACCATCTCGCTTTTCGATTCTATCCCACTTTGTTAGCGAGCGGTCAAGTAGGATTGTAAGTGTCTGTAATTTAAACGGCTCATATTCTGTCCGTTTAGTGCCTTTTTCGATTTGTATTCTATTTACTTCTGTTCCAACTGACCAGGGATTTCGGATATACACATATCCAATTGTTTTATTTGCATTTGTTTTAAATCCACTCTTATTAAGGTGCATGTAAAAATCTTCATTTGTTCCGTCCGTATACTTAACTCCAAAAATCGGACTCCAATCACTATTCGGTTTTGTGATTGTATAAGATTCCCACGATAGGTAATACACTGTTTTTTCTTCAAATGTAATCCCATTTGTGATATTGATTTCTCCCAAAGGCTTTGATGGTATACAGATTTTTTCTTCGTCACACTTGTATGGATTTTTTGATATATCAAACAGATTCTTACCCGTCACCTTTACTTCAATTTGTCCATCCGCGCCCGCATTTATGATTTCTTTCGGAGACTCGATGGACGGATTTTCTTCCTGTTCTGTCTTTCCTTGCATACCAAAATCCAACAGTTTTTCTTCGGCACTATCAGTGATTTTCACGATACCCTCGCCGGATGCGGTGTTCTTAATTGCATACTGTAAGATTTTATCTCCCGTAGCTTTTGCATCCGCTGCTTGCCCCTCTTGTGCGAGCGTTTTATCCACCTCGATTTGTACAGCAGGCTCTCCTACGATAACAGTTCCGTCTTCTCCAATTATCAAAGATTTCCCAGCGTTTTCAGTACCCTGTTGCTTGTCCAACTTTGTTGCCATCTGCGTGGTAAAATCGCTCGGAATGGAGTTTATTACCTCTTGCCCTTTTACCTGTACCGCTTCAGTTTGCTTTGTACCCTCCGTTTGCACAGCTTTAACCGCATCGGTCTTGGTAGCATTTACCGTCTCAACAGCCTGTGTCTTTGCGGTATTTACATCTGCAATCGCATCTTGTCCGACTTGCTGGACACGTTCGCTTTGTGTCTGTCCAGCATTGTTTACGTCTGCAAGCGCTTGCTGTGCCGTAAGTGTAAAGTCTTGTGCTGTTTTATCCACCGCTGTCTTTGTCTGCTCCACAGATTCCTTGTCTTGTCTAACTTGTTCGGCTAACCTTGTAAATTCTTCTGAGTGTTCATAGTTTTTACCATCCTTACCGTTTTTGACTTTTGCAGACTGTTGCCCGTCTTTATTCTGCACAGTAACGGTTACGCCGTCTAATTCCTCCGTGAGCGATACTTTCGGACTGTATCCCTCTTCGCCGTCAAATTCTCCCGCATCAGCATCTTCTCTGACGGACTGTGCAATTTCTTTCGTATCCTCTGCCAGTTCCACCAACTGCTGATATACGTCCGGAGACGGCGGTACCGATGCGTCCGACTCTTGGTAGCCCGATTTCGTAATTTTAACCGTTGCACAGTTTGTAGTAACCAAATCTCCACAAGACACTGATACTTTCCCAATTGTCATATTTTCGTCTGTGTCGAAAAATTCCCACGGAATAACGCACTCGTCTTTGTCGTCTAGTACTGCGGACTTCGAACATTCGCCTTGTGCAAACAACGCCGTCTTTGTTCCTGTCCATTCGTCTCCAATAAAGTTAAACTTTGCTTTAAACAGATTTTTACATTTCGCAACAGGTAGGTTATTATCTGTACGCTTTACAAACTGTCCGTCTACATCAAATTGCAAATTGTACCGATGTGAATCTTTTAAATCTAAAATTTTCATCCTTGTTCTGCCTCCAAAATTTCTCTTACCTGTTCTCGGATTTTCTCAGGTACATCCTTGATGCTCTTCTTTTCTTTTTGTATTAAATCTGCGTATACTCTTGCAATGTAGATCATGCTTGCACCCCCATTTCGTATAGTTCGCAGATGGCGCCCTGTAGGTCTGTAATCTGCGTATTTGCATTTACTAACGCTTCTTTTAATGCTGCGTTTTCTGTTTCCACTTCTGCTAGACGTTCTGCTGTTGTTTCTCCGACTTTCTCCATTGCAACTCCGTAGATTCCACCTGTGTACTCTTCGATTCTTAATAATTTTGTGTAGTTCTCATGCTCCGCAATCACCTGTTCCCGCTCTACTACTTGGATTTTCTTGCAAGCAAACTCGTCTTGGAATTTCTGCCTAAGTGTTTCCGGCGTCGTGTTGATCGCTTTAATCTGCAGTAAGCCTCCGATAATCTCTGCGGATTGTATTTGCATTTCTGTTGCATCGTTAAATTTCGAAATCATACTGTTCTCCTTTCTATTTCCATCGTCCAATTGCGTACCAATCGAAATTGTGTGAATCCGGTCTTGTATTGTTTACAAGCAGTGCGTATGCATAGCCGTAGCTTGTTGTTTGTTTTGCAGCTACCATTATTTCAACGATTTTACTCGGGATATATCTGCCTTGCACGAATAGCGTGTAATCTTCTGTACCCCCGACAAAAGGTATTGGATAATCTATCTTGCCATACCCACTTGTGTAAGAGTAGTTTGCTATCCCCCACTGCACAAGCTTTCCACTTGCGTACTTCTCGTAATAATTATAGATATCGCCCGAAACTTTTATTTTCCCACTTCCGACGATGTGGTCTTTAATATAAGACAAACTTTTATTTATCATAGACACGTCAGGCTTCAAGTCAAACATAGGCTCCACTGCAACAATGCTCAGTCCCTCAATCTTAACACGGTAAAGTGGCATCTCCCTGATTTTCCCATTATTATAGATGTCATCCTGTGTTAGTTCCGGATCCACCGCTGTAGTCCCTGCAACACCTTTTTTTACAGTGCAGCGCATCTCGTCAATTCCACCTGTTCCGGTTGTTTCAAACACCGCTACAATAATGTCATTTCTTTTCTTTCCTGACTCTCCATTTGCAATTTCGCAGTCCTCGTATTTTCCATACGGTATTCTCGCAAAGTGTCCCCCTACAATCAGAACACCATCTGCAATTCTCACTTTGTTGTTGCTGAGTGTAGTTGCCTTACACTGCTGCCCAATTGTAAACACCCCATCCTCCCCCGCAATAGACTGGAAGATAGCAGCATCGTCTTCCGCGTAAATATGCGCTGCCTCTTCCGGCGGTGTATTTAACGTAAGTCCTTTTAAACCTCCGCTCATTCTAATCATCTCCTTTTACTCTATATTCGATTTTCACAGTGTTTCCTTGTATATTCAGTATCTTTCCGATAATCGGCTTTTGTACGTATGTTTCTGTCACAGTGTCGTAACCAGCGATAATGTCTCCAATTTCGTAGTCTCCATCGTCTACTGCAAGAGTGCATTTTTTGTAATTCTGCAGTTCTGTCAGCCGGCTTGTTCCATCTTTTTCCAGTTGTGCTAGATCTGCACTCGAAAAATCATAAACCGCTGCACGCTCCGCCAAGCCTTTATAAAACTGCGTCTTGCCAATGCTACCATCTTCTTGCACATAAAGATGTAATACCACACGTTCTTCGTTTTGTCCTTCGCCTGCACAAATTAAGTGATTTATCCCTCCGCGGTAATCCTCTATTGTAAGAGATATCTGTTCGGATTCCTGCGAATATTCTAACTCTTCCGAATAATCCTTTATTGGCACTGCCAACAGACTTACATATCCATAGTCCAGTCCATCGGGTTCCACGTAGACAATCTGCATGCGATGCTTATGCGCTGTCAATAACTTTACCATTGCATCGTAGAGTGTCACGTATCTGTCCACCTGCCAGTTGTTAACTATCACATTAGTAGAGATTTCCGGAACGAAAAAAAGACCATCGAATCGATCCTTTATCAATTCTCTCAATATACTATTTAATTCTCCATTCAGCACAAGGTGGTCTTTCCCAGTCGGTGGCTCTACAATTTTTTTCGTAAGCAGACCTCTCCATGTCAATCCACCAAAGGTCAGCTCATATCCATCAGACTGTATATCGTCAATGATCCCGCCGTACTCTGTATCAGGTATAAAAATACGATTTTCATACCAATACTTTCTCTTTGTCCATTCGGAAACTGGCAACTGGAATTGGAAGTCATTCGTATCACCTAAATCAACATCAATCTCAGAAGCCTCTCTCATGTAGTCAATTTCTTCTCCAAAGGGAGTAGCTGCAATAAATTTTAATTCTGCCACTTTGGTTCGCTCCTCTCTTCGTAGATCAGCAAGTCAAAATCAAACGTTCCTGACCATACAATTTCCTGTCTTCCTGGAGGGACTTTCTTAAAAATACTCTTCTTTTTTGCACGGTTATTAAAAACACTTTCACGCTCTCCATTTACAGCTACTTTCTCTACTGTTTCTTTCATGCTGTTGATTTCGAGATATTCTCCTTCTTCCAGTACGATATTTACGAGATACGGATATCCGCCGATGCCGATCTGTGGATTAACAATCGGTCCATATATTCTCAGTTTAAAGTTTGCTTCTGTAAAATGCGGATTGATAATATATGTATTATTCATTCCGTTCGCGTACCTGTATGGATATTTATAAGGATATCGCTTGTTATCCGTAGATGTAATATCCGATATTTTGAAGGAGAACTCGGTTTCGGTAATCCAAAATGGGAAATCGGTTATAATTCCATACTCACACTGTATAATCTGATCTGCACCCCAATTATCTTTTTCCGATGACTTAATATAGCAAGTCATGTACTGATCGTTGATATATAACCGTCCGGGGATTCCCGACAGAATATCTGTTTCAAAGATTTCTGTCAAAGCATTCATATTTTCTCGCGCTCCAGCTGATTTACTGCGATGCACATCAATATTTAATGCTTTTTCCCTTACCGTGTATCCAAATCCGACAATTCTATTAGATGTTGTAGACACTTCCCATTCATAATCTAAAAGGTCAGATACCAGCATCTTATATGGTTCTTTATTAAGATTCACTTCTGTGCCATTATGATTTACATATCTAACTATCATGCCAGTACATAACCTCCATCCTTTAATGCTCTGTTAACTTGTCTACCATTTAAAATAACAGGTCGTTCGTTTGACTCATTATTAGCCTCTAGCTGAGCTTTCTTTATCTTTTTGTAGTCTATCTGCGTATCCGTGTAGTTGTTTGTCACTGCTTTCGTTGCAACTTTCGCGGTCATTGGCATCGTAGACGTTACTCCTATAGCTGCAGTCTGTATCTTGCCAATTGCTTTTTTCATGCCTGCAGTCATTTGCTTTATAGGTATATTTTTTTCAAACCCAACACCAACACCTTGAGCCATATATTTTCCAACTTCATCTCGCATAACTCTTGACGGAGAATGAATTCCAAAGAAGTCTTTAATTCCACCAAGCACAGATTCTCCGAAACCTTGGATTTTATCAATTACCCATCCTGTCATATCAGAAATACCATTCCACAAGCCTTTTACAATATCTTTACCTATAGAAAGCATTCCCCCTGGTATTGATTTGATTGTATTAACAATCGCTGAAACAATATTTCCTGCTGCATTCTTCACCCAGCTAATTCCTGCCGAGATTGCATTTCCAAGACCTGAAACAGCAGTTCTTCCGATATTTGCAAGTGTAGACGGCAAATTCATCAGTGTATTTTTTAGACCGATTAAAATTTCAAATCCTTTTTTGACGACAAAATCTTTCATTGCACCAATTCCATCGCCTAAAAATTTAATAATGCCACGTCCAAGATTAAGCCACTGAAATGCCATCAACGTGTCCACAATGGCGCTTATAATCTTCGGGATATTCGCAATCAGCGTCGGAATCGATTGAATTAATCCAAGTACCAATTGACCTAAAAGTTGAGCGCCTTTCATCAATATAGTCGGGAAATTATCGTTGATGATATTTGCGAATGTAGAAATAATCTCCGGAACGCGCGAAATTAAAATTGGTACCGCTGTTATGATCCCTTCAACCAGTTTTTGTAGTAGTTCAAATCCTTTTTGAATTAATATCGGCGCAGCTTCTGCTAACTTATCTCCTATTCCCTGGACAAAATCAAGAATCTTTGGCAATGCTTCAGGAATTGCTTTCACAAATCCATCAACCAAATTACTAAGTAATTCATAACCTTTTTGAATTAATGTGGGAACGTTTGTTATAACAGTATCCGCAATAAGCTTTACAAAATTCAAAGCAACTGGAATGATAGTTGGAACAGAAGCAAGCATCCCGTCTATTAAAGACATGACAGCGTTTTTTCCTGCTTCCACTATCTTCTGCATACTATCTCCGGACAATGAATTAACCAGGTTTTCTTGGATTAACTTTCCCACTTCCGGCAACGTCTGCAAGAGCCGCGGGACAATTTCGCCCAACCCCTTCAGCACATTTTTCCCAGCTGTCACCATAGATTCTGCAAGAGCCTCTGGCGATCCAGTTCCATTTAGAAAATTATCAAAAGCTCCTTTCGCAGATGCGATAGAACCGGATATTGTCTCTGAGGCTTCTTTTGCTGTTGTCCCGGTAATCCCCATTTCTGTTTGGACGATGTGAATCGCTTCTGTAATATCTGCAAAATTAGCTTCTAAATGTCCCTTTGAATCCATTGAAAATTTTGCAGTGCTTGCAAATTCTTCGTTCAAGTTTGCTGCATCTTGTAAAAGTCTATACATTTCAGATGCAGTTCCACCATAGCCAAGTTTTAGATTATCCAACATGGTGTAATTCTGCTTTGCAAATCCCTGATAGGCGTTCTGGATCATCTCCATGCTTGTGCCCATCTTGTTGGCATTATCGGACATATCTATGATTGCTCTGTCTGCATAATCCGCCGCTTTTTCGGTATCTTTTCCCAACGACTGCAATAGCGACGCCGAAAAACTTGTTACCGTTTCCATGTAAGCATTAGCAGAAAGTCCTGCAGTTTTATAAGCATTCTCAGCACTATCTATTACTTTTTGCGCACTGTCTTTAAATAGGGTTTCAACTCCACCGATATTCTGCTCTAAGCTCGCAAACGAATCCAGTGCAGATTTTGTCATTACTCCAAATCCTGCAGCAATTCCCGCAACAGATCCAGCTAATACCTTTAAACCACCTTGTGCGATATTTCCTAAATTCTTTATTCCTTTGTTAAAACCTTTTTCACTAATTTCTGTATCAAATTTCAATGAGCCATCATAGCCCATACTATTCACTCCCTTTCTGCGAATAGCACAGGCTCAATGGCTCAATTTAAAGTGCTTTATTTCTTTATCTCAATCTCTCTTTTACATACCCTGCATTTAATATAAATACCTTCACATCTCGCGGTATTGTCTGCGATCGCGAGTTTACATCCACAATATGGGCACTTCACCCAATCTCTCCTTAAAATTGGAGTTTTTATTCTCAAAATATCACCCCTTACGCAAACGCATTTCCAATATCATAATCTGTTAAAATCTCTTCCGGAAGGCGAATTGCATTTTGAATCTTCCTTATTCTCTTTTTCTCGTCTTTATCCTTTATTTCCTCCAAATTTATCCCTCTGTACATAATGCGCTGTTTAATCTCAGTATCCTCGGATAACCCCTCAAACAGCATCCTAAATTTCCACCAGTGCAGATATTCTATTTCGCTTAAATCAATCCCGTAATCGCGTAAAAATCCCGCCATAATGTATGGATAGTCTGCACGGAATGAGAAAAGCGGTTTAGCATTTCCTTTACTATTTCCGCCTTCGTTCACTTCACACATAGCCACGAAATTGCTCAATTTTAATATCGCTTCTTCAAAATCACCAACTTCCAACAAGAAGTATTCTGACAAAAGGAATGCTTTTTCTTCGTCACTTACCTCTTCGTCCTTGATCATGTCGAGCAGCTTTATATACTCTCTAAAATCAGTAACAATCGGGATTGGTTCTCCACATATCTCTAGTGTCTTCGGATATTCTTCATAGAATAAATTCACAGAGATCACTTCCTTGTAGTATTAACATTGTACTTAGACAACCTTTGCGCACGTTTCTTTCCAACTTGAACTACTTGTGCTTTGCAGAAAGAAAGAAAAGAATCGTAGCACTCGTCACAGAGTCTGGAATTAACCTTTCCTTCAAATAATTTGTCGGCTGTTCCTGATCCAAAGATATTATCAAATAAATTCCAAAAGAGGTTACAATACGCTTTCGTTATTTCTGAGACTTTACCGTCTTTTTTAATCTTCTTCTCTTCCTCTTCCATTATGTTAAATGCATTTTCATATCTTTCTTGGAACTCTACATCTTCCATATCGATTTCGAGTTCCACGTTATTATATTTCCACTGGCTCATTGGCTCTCCTCCTTATTCTGCTGCGTTGTAATCGCCTTTTGTATATGTTGCTTCTTTTCTACCCTCTCCAGCAAACGTAACATAACCTTCCTCAAGTTCAGATACCGACTTAAATGAACCGCTATAAATAAGGGCATCCGTTCCATCGCTATCAGAATCCGGAATTACCGCATATGTACGTTTGATTGCGTAAAATTTGTCACCCGTCGTACTCTTTTTAAAAAGATCTACGACAATAATATCCACATGTGTGTCACTTCCTAGTTTTTCCCCATCGTGGATCGATGCAATTCTCTCGTGCACCGGGTTATTTGAATACCTGTCAAATGAATAATCAATAGACGGAGCATAGCCAACTACGTCCGCTCTTTCAGAATCTTCATCTACATACTGCCTTGAATACTCTTTCGGATTCTTTGCATTCGTCATAGACGTAAACCCTGTCATTCTCTCGAATTTAGCAGTTCCTCCAGTTGTATCCGTATTCATGAAAGCAACTCTCTGCGAACGATTTACCAATTTTTGTTCTTTGGTTACTGCCATTTTCATACCTCCTGTATATAAATCAAGCGGCACTCTATACGATATCTCGCATTGTCTCCGTCTACATCGTATAAATAACCGCTGTTTAAAGTTTCTATTTTAACCGGACTTTTCCCTTTTTCTAGTAAGGGCAGCTCTCCGGCGAAGCTTTTCTCTTCCAGCCATTCGTCAAATTCTTGATAAAATCCACTATTATCAATATTGATGCGAGTGTCCTGATCGTATCGCTCTCGACTGGTAAAAGCAAATTGAAACTGTTTCTTCGCACCACCATCAACGTATTTTTGAATAATCGGGTCGCACGGGAGAGGATCAATGGAATACTCCATATTCTCTCCCAGATAATCTACGTTAACTCGGTAATCTTGAAGAAACGGACACTCCAGAATAAAGCTCCTAATGTTCTCAATGATTTTTGACATACTGTGCGGCTCCCTTCAAAATGGAATCTTTGTGACGGTTTTTCATACGTTCGAACCAATATGACTTTTCTTTATGCTCATAATATTGTCTACGGGCATATGGTGCAATCTGATTGATTTCTCCGCTGCCTATAACCGTTCCAAGCGTAGCTGACTTAATCAATACACCCGTGCGCCGTGGAGTCTCCGGATTCATTCTACGAATGCATTCGGAATCAACAAACTCCTGCGCATTGGAAAATCCTTTCTCTTTGCTCGGTGCAAATTCGGGATTCCACTCCAACTTTGAACTAACCTTTCCGCCTTTACTGGCTTGTGCATACACTGTTCCCCTAGGTGTTACAATCTCGAATTTCTTCTTTCCCTTTGCCATTATGCGCCTACCACCTTTACATGAGGAGTATCACCGAATGCATTGTAATTTACAGATGTTACTCGCATATTTTCGCACCCATCCAAGTCCTTTACTGTTTGCATGTCAATTCGGCAATTTCCCTTTACGATATAATCGTCTTTCTTGACTTTTACTTTTGTTCCAGGTACCCGCACTGTGTACACATCTGCAGATTTCAAACCGTCTGTAGTAACCGATGACTTCTCTTCTTTAAACCACCATGCTTCTGATATGTAAGTTCTCTTCCACTTATCAAGCCGAGAAGACGGGTCATATTCTCGGCTGTAAATGGTAATATCTGTATTCGTCAGCATTATTCCACCCCCAGATATAAAAGTCCTGTATTCATCAGATAGCATTCTGCAATTCCGTATAGTTTTTTACGCAACACTTCATGTACATCCTGTCCGTCAGCAATTTCAGTCACATAAGAAACAGAATATCCATCGGTATTCTCCGACTTTTTTACTTTCTCGTCACTCTGCCTTTCAACTTTGTAGATTGTCTCTGCCATATCACAGAGACAATTCTTTACAACATTATCGTAGGATTCATTCTTAAGGCGATCAAATGTGAATGCATTCAGGTACATTTCTGCTTTTTGCATTACCCGTTTAAACAGCTCTTCGGGAATTGCTTCTCCACCGTACTCGTTTGCATAATACACATACTCTATACTTTGCATACAATCACGTTCCTTTCTACGCAGCAGCTGCTGCAGTATGCACATAAATAGCAGTTTTCTTGTTATCTTTTGCTTCTGCAATACCAACTGTACGGTATCCGAATTTCCAAGCATCTGCGTCTTGGTTTGCATCCGGAGTTATAATCTTTGATACGGTATGCTTCTGATTCTGAATTACTGCATTCTTATCTACAATCAAGAAATCAATCTTCTTACCGCCTGTTGTTGTAAAGCCGCCGGCTCCAGATGCTGTCAACGTGACTTTGTCGAAAAATCGTCCTTCCGGAACTTCTATCACACCTGCCCAACCTTCCAAAACTTTCTTGGATGCCGTTGTATCAAGGTCTTCGATGTCTCCCTTAAGCGCTGCTGAAATGTATAAATAACATGTTTCCGGTCTGGCTTCTGCATTTTTAATAACAGTTTTCCCTTTTCGAATAGCAGCAATCCCGGCTTTTGCATCTGCAATCGCTTCTGCTACCTTATTTCCGCTCGGTGCATATCCGGCATAAGATGCAAGTCTCCACGCGTCCAACTCCGAAACTACCTGTGTACGTAAAAATTCTGCCGAAAGACGACCAAACGCAACACCTGCAGATTCAATGTTGTCCATTGCATCTACAGTGAACATACGACCACGATCATATGTACATTTCTTTGTTTCGTATTCAAGAGTTACGTCTCCTGGTACGTATCCAGTCTGCTTATTGTAATTTGCAAGACCGCTCATAGTCATTTTCGGAATCAAAATCTCATTCGCGTTTGCTCCTTCTTTCACTAATTCATTTGGTCCATCAAGAACCGCTGTCAGAGATGCTAATTTATACACCTCGTCTAACATCGTAGAATATGCTTTTCTTAATGCAATTGTATTTGCCATATCTTTTTACCTCTTCTTTCTTAATTTTTATTTCTTTTCTGCCGGAAGTCCCATAGCCGCCCTGATTGCTGCAAAACTATCACTGCCACCACCAGTACCGCCTCCGGTTGCTCCGACCGCGTTCATAAAAGGCTCATCAGAGCCAAATAAATAAGCATCAGATTCCTTTACGGTTTCCAATGCTTTCTTGATGTCCTCAGACTGGTTTTTGGATGCTTTTAACGTGTCCATATCAAGCATGGCCATGACTGCTTTTTCATTTCTGCCGCCTGCTGTCTTGATCGCTTCTTTGAGTGTGTCAGAGAAAATGCGATCTGCCTCTTTTGTAGCGTATTCTGCCTCTTTGTCTTTCAACTGCTGATTGAGCTTGTCAATCTCGCTCTGCATAGCTGCCGGATCTACATCTTTGAACTTATCCAAAGAAGCTGTTGCTGTCGCAAGCTGGTCTTTGTAATTGTCTCGCTCACTTACAGCTTTTGCTGTTTTTGTCTGTTCCGCAGCAACATCCTTTCCATTCTCTGCCATAATCTTATCGATAGTCTCCTGTTCCAATCCAAGCCCTTTTAAAAAATCTGTTTTCATGTTACGTTCTCCTTTCTTCCGTTCTTTTGCGTCTCCCGGAAAAAGACAATAAAATAAGACGCGTCACCCTGCGTCTCAACGGGAGATATTTGGATCACCGCCTTTCTATGTATAACCGCTTACCATCAAAATAAATCGTGTCACCGATTTTCGCTGTTTGATCATTTATTCTCACCCCTTTCAATATTTCCGCTCCATCATGGATTCCATACAAAAATTTTACTGATTTATAATCAATGCGGTCAGCCAGCCAGTTTGGTGCTAGCATATCCGCATCTTTTGTTACTATGTATTTCTCCATCATTTTCTAAACCTCGGCGCTATTCTTCCGCGCATATCACAATAAATACGCTCACGTTCTTCTGTCAGACCCATTTTTCGGCAGAATCGGCTATATTCATTGAGCTGTCCTTGATATTTTGCCCTTGCAAGCATCACATCATCTGATTCAGCACCGCCCGCCTGTAAAAGCTGTACTTTTTCACGTTGTGCTCTCATAGCTGTTTCCATCTGTCTCTGACGCTGTTTTGCTTCATACAAGGTGTACTCTTTGTCGTTAAATGTCTTTGGAGTATTCTCCTTGCGATTCTGCTCTTCCAACCACTCGTCAGTCCAGTTCCTTGCAGATATCCCAAGAATAAAAGGATAATAAGTGTGATAACAGTTTGCTCCAAGTAATCCGGTAACACTTCCCAGTCCACATACAGTTATAAGCTCTTCTTTGCTCCAAACTCTTCCTTGCCACGTCGCATGAGTTGGACGGGCTCCAGCGTGCCATTCCACCTCAAAATGCTCTGTTCCAAGTTTTTTAGCGTTCATTTCGGATATTTTTCCGGATAATTGTGATACTCCAGTCATAACCGCTCTACGAGCAGCCACATCCACTCTGTTCGCTCTTCCTGTTGCATAATCAATCTGTCTGAGACCGCTGTTTGTAAGCTGTGTCACAACTCTTCGCAGGACACTGTTGTAATCAAATGCGCCAGTAACAATATCCATGCAGGCATCATCCAAATACTTCTGATACACCTCCGCCAATGGAGTCAATACCGGTTTTCCTGTTCCATAGTCCAGATAAAATCCAAGGGACTTCGTTATGTTTTTCAGTTCCTCACTGCTCTGTCTGATAAGCGCCTCTGTAATCTGCTGCAGCTCCTCGTTATCTTCGTAAGGAATAAACTCTGCATTAATCTGTTCGTATATATCCTTGTTGCGAACGTATTCCCAGTCAATTACCTTGTCATACAGTTCAAACATTTCCGGATATGATTTATCCAATGCTTCTTTCAGCATCTGTTCAATATCTTCCGAAGAATATCCCAGTATCTTAAGTCTGTTAATCTGCCAGTCTGCTGTGCTGGTAATCTTTCCAGTCTTTTTGATCCGGCGGACAACATCATCCATGATACGCATTTCCAAATCAGCGAAGTGTTTCTCAATCTGACTAGATAACGGCTTTCTGTAATCTTCTCTCAATCAGACCACCTACTCCATAACATTATTCTGCACCGGCACATTTGCCTTTGCTGTCTCTTCATCTTCACCATACCATTTCATACGATACTCCCAGTGATGCATAAATCCTGCTGCCACATCTGCCATATCCTGCTTTCTTTCTGTCTCTTCATCAATAAGGACTGAATCCGAAAAGTTGCATTTGAATTCGTACCCTGAGTGATACAGATTATTATAAAACGCCAAGCCGGCTGCAAAATCTTTAAGACATTCTTCCAGCTTTTTTTCGATAGCATTTACACGGTTGTACTTACGCTGCTTCGACACCTTAATCTCTGTAGCCGTTTTTGCTACTTCCTGTACATTCGATAAATCTCCGTAAGCAAGTCCAACAATAAATTCAATCTCTCGCTTCGTTTCTTCAAGACCACGCTTATAAGCTTCATCCCGTAACTGCGGAGAGTATTCTTTTAAAAGCTCCTGTTCTTTTCCAGCTTCAAGATTCATACCTCTGTAGAGTCTCTTATTAAGTCTAGCCAACCCAAAGCGTCCAGTAGATTTGTCTTGTTTCAGTGCCTTGTTGTCGATATGAATCGCACGTTCAGCGGATTCGTATTCCCAATCCAGCTGGCTCCCACGTAGATCCGCTTTTCTAATACGTTCTCTCGTCGACTCAAACACTGACACTCCGCAGTATGAACCATCTATATTATTCTTGATTGGATTCCTGTAATATCCAAAATCCATTTGCTGCATACCTTGATACATGATCGGACCTGGATTGATATTACTCCATTCCTCGACTTCTTCCAATGAGCAGGACAGGCCGATATCAGAACAACTCTGTGAATGATAGCATTTGTTTTCAATTACAAGATTCCCGTTTTCAAAATAATGTCTTTCCACTCTTGTAAAGTAATCGTTCTCACCGACTCTTTTCACTGTAAAAAATGCAATATCAGTGGGCTTTCCGTTATCATCAAAAGATATCGGAACAAATTTATCTGCCGTAACAAATTCTGCTTTATCCGCTCCTAAAGGCTTCAAAACAAATGAGCCAAGCCCTAACCCCTCCTGAAGGTTTTCGTTCAATCCGGAAACTGCTTTTTGATATGGTTTATCCAAGCGTTCTATATCGATTGATGATTCCATCTCGGACAATACCACATCTGCAAATTCCCTACATATGCCATGCTCAATCCGAAGAGATTCAATGGAATCCGTCAGCCAATCCGCATTCCCGGTAAGCATTTTCTTCCAATCGTTTATCGCATCGATCATATTCTGAGATAGCACTACATCTTTTCCGATGATTCTTTTTATTTCCGTATATCCAAACATCTTTCTCACCGCCCTCCATAATTTACTCATCCACATCTTCTATCAGCTCCTTCATATCTCGTTCTATCGTGTATTCAAATGCATCCAAACTGTCGATATCTGTACTGCCATCATCCAAGCGTTCGTCTTTGTCTTTTACTTCTTTATCCCATACTGCATCAGATAGAGCCGTTTGCAAACTCTCGCAATCTTTTGTAATAAAAAACCGCCCTGCTCCCATAAGCCTGACGGTACATCTGATTCTGTCATTTATCGCTGCTTTTCTTGCCTTGCGAACCGATATCCACGGAAACTTTTTCTCTACTGCATTGCGAATAGAATTGCCAAGTACAGTCTCTGCATTATCGTAGTAAACTCCTTCTACGTTGCAATATCTCACATAATCTCCATGTTTGTCGATAACCGAATATTGATCAATCACTTCCTGTACAAACTCACAAAACAACTTGTCCAGCATATTACTGTCAATATCCTCATTTTCATCCTTTGCCATGATTCTGCGAGACTTTAACGCAATCACATCTCTATAATCATCTGTATATCCTCTTGCAACAAAGGAGTGCCCGGACTGGTTTCCACCAAAGTCTAACCCTATTTCAATAGATGTGATATCCTCTTTCCGGAACTGCTTTACTTCCGGATCATCTTTCAGCTCGTCCACCACTTCACATCGGAACGCATCCGGATTGTCTGCAAATTTCTTATAAATTGCTCCATCTGCCCTCTTCCATAGACCAACAATTAAACGGTCGTAGTAAATCGTACCCTCATACTCTTTGCAGAGTTGCTCAACAAATTCTTTCGGGAGAAACGGATTGTCGAATATTGTGTATCTCTGCAAGTAGATATCCAGTTCATCGTTGTCTAAGAACTCTTTTAGCCAATGTGTTGGATGCTCAGGATTGCAACTTCCATCGAAGCAGCTATACGGCTTATCAAGACGAGATTTAAGCATTTGGAATACCTCCTTGTTCCACTTTGCCACCTCATCTCCGTAGCAGTATTTAATTGACGCACCCTGAATCTTCGCAACCTGACTGACTTTTTCTGCACCAAGGCAATATACAGGCTCTCCACAAACCATCGCTATGTTTTGACTGTTAATCGTTCCAATGAGCTTATCTGTATAAATTTCTCGCATGGGAGCTAATACATTTCGTTCGATGGAGCTTTTTGACACTCCAAGGATGACGTTTAGTCCAGGCTTGCCAGCTCTCTCCCGAATTCGAAACGGTATAACGAATGCAGTATCTACATAAGACTTTCCAGAACGTACTGCACCGGACTTAAAATTCCAACGGTGTGTCGCATTTACAATATACTCATTCTGTTTCTTGCTTAACTGCATTGTTCCTCAATTCCTCCAAGATACTGTCTAATCTATCAATTGCTTCATCGGATTCATTTTCTCCGGTAACTGCCTGTTTCCGTGCCTGCTTTAACTCGGTGTCTGCTTCACGGTTTCTTCTGTTCTCATCCGGATCCGGAGATTGTCCGGAATACTTCGCTACGAATGTAGCTGCTTTTGTATTTCCAGCCATCGCCTCTTTGATCTGCGCCATTAAAAGAGCCGATTCCAGCGTACACTCAACTCCAAGTGCCTCTAAAATCGGCTTATATTCTTCATTCTCTATTTCAGCGGTCAAAAGCATGTTCAGCGTCTTCCGGAAGTCTGCTTTCCTTCGCCTTGCTTCTCCACTTGCCTTACCGCCTTTTATTGCAATCTCCCGTAGTTCCCCCGTGGTTCGATTGTCAAATCCTTTCCCTTTTATGTTTTCATAACCTGCCACTTCACCACCTTCCAATCCATCATCTTTCTATCTCTGGATACAGCAGGACTTGAACCCGCGACCTTCCGCTTATGAGGCGGCTGCTCTAACCAGCTGAGCTATGTATCCGTATTTGGGTATTAGAAAAGCACCCCCGAAGGGTGCTTAAAATGAATTTATGTATTCCAATATTCATTGAAATCTATTTTTTTATAAAGTGTATACAAATTTTCTTCATTCAATTCATCATACAACTTTTTGAATCCTTGATTTTTGTAAAACTTTTCATACATATGTTCTCTGCATTCTAGAACAAGAAGTTTTCCTCCTACGATTTTTGCAGCTAGACTAATCGCATGATAACATTCATCTAATAATTGTTGTCCACTCAAATCTGCTGAAGAGCAATCATCACATCTTCCTAATTGTCCGATTAGAAATGCAGATATTGATTTTAACTTATCTCTTCCTGGATAACTACCAAGTAGCTTTCTTCTTTTTTTATTTGATAATTCACCCAAATCAATAGTTCTCTGCGCTAAAGAGAAATATGCAAGTATAACAAATTCTCCTTCTTCCAATTTCTTTTTATCAACACATAAATAAGTCTTTCCTACATCTGCTTTTTCGTATGTTTCAGCTTTTTGCACTAAAAAGTTCTCCAAATCAATTTCGCGTTGACAAGAGAACTTTTTAAATGCACTTTCGATTTTTTCTTTATCGTACCCTTTATTAATAATTTCTCCCAATGGTACAACTACATAATCTACCACTTATTTAAGCGCTTTATGAAGGATATCCTTCAAGTCTTTTTCGTGCATAAGATTTGATTTGAAATTTCTCTTTAGTGTGGGAGCCACTTTTTTAGTCATTTCTTTTACAAAGTCATCTGATTTCTCTGACCTTACTGAAAATTGTTTTCCAAATGTTGATGTTGCCATATTCCCTCAACCTCCTTTTGTAAACTCTCTTGGGGGAATATACCTTAAATAGGTATACTGAAACTGCGCAACCATTCGCAGTTGCACATCTCTTACATCTTCATTATATCCTATTTTTATAAAAAAGATTGCTGTTCGCCTATTGGCTCTATTGTTATTATAAATATGTTTCGTATGCATGCTATGCGTTTTTTAAATATTCATCAATTTTTCTACTCACACAGCTTTGATCCAAATGTACTTTTTTTGCCACCTCGCTCTGCTTCACCGGTTTTTCCCCATTTATGAAGTAATGATTGAATATTCTTCTTATCAAACTATTTTGAATCTTCCCTACAAAATCCTCAATCTCTTCATTTTCCTTTTCCAAATATGTCTTTCTTTTCAAGTCCCGGTTCTGCAGTCTTTCATACTTTTTCTGATCAAACCCTACGACTGATTGTG
>OCPP01000372.1_pt1 | contig 33907 bp, 53 predicted proteins | sample 1538211 | NCBI WGS metagenome assembly OCPP01 (sample SAMEA2580193, study PRJEB22360) | human gut metagenome | biome: human gut; feature: human-associated habitat; material: faeces | place: Denmark | collected 2008/2010
AATTTAAGCAATTAATCCAAAGTTCCTTTCTTTAATATTTAATCTTTCTTTTTTTATAGCATTTACTATTCTATTCAATTCATTGATTCACTTCTACTGTCCCCGCTAAAAACTTCATTAGATATTTTTAATGCTAATGTTATATCTTCTAATTCACTCAAAGTTAACTTTATTTGTATTTTTGTATTTAAAACATTATCAATACTATATTCACTTCTTTTGTTTTCATAAGTTTTGAATTTAATCTATTAAGTCTGGATTTTCATATATATTTCCTATAACTTTTAAGCACTCTATTATATTTTCACATAAATAATCTTGCTCCCAATAAAGTTCTCCTAAAAATTTAATATTATCATTCCAGTTATCCTCAAATATTTTATTCATATCATCCTCATTTATAGCTATTGCAAATGCTCCAAGTTCAAATACTATTTGACCTTTAACAATAATATCTCCCTTTGATAATTCAACAATATCCCCTAGATATATCTCATTAAATAAAGTATCATCCATTCCTGTATATTGCATTACTTCGCAAAGTTTAGGTTCTATGTGGTACCAATCTTTTTTACCATTGTAGCTTGTATAGATCAAAGGAAGTGTTTGAGGGTAATTTCCTACTAAAGCTTTATCATACATTATCTTACTAACTTTATCCCAAATTCTAAACTTAAACCCTATCATATTTCCTCCTAATATATTTAAATTACGTATTATTGCTACGTAAAAACAAATGTTACCAACTTCTACTCCAGGTAATATCAATTTCCTTGTATTTTTCAGTAATCATTTCAACTATATCTCTAGTCATTTTACTTTTGAACCATTCTGTTTTTCCATCATTATTGAAATTTTCAATCATCCATCCATTGCCATCATCATTAGATATATAACATAATCTTAACTTAACACCATCACATTTTAGATTTAACCTTGGAGTAACTAACATCTTTCTAAATAATCCACTACTATTAACTTTCATATCTATTGCTCCTCTTTCTTAGTACGAATTATATTCAACTTATTCTTTTATATCTTCAAACAATTCACGCCATGCTTCTTTTTCAATTCCATCAATTACATAAAATTCAATTCCACATCTATTTTTATATTCATCTACAACCTCATACTCTTTGCCAACTTTAAACTTATTGAAAAGATTAGCTTGCCATCTATGTTTAGGCTTAAATATTACTCTTTTCATGACATTCTTAACTTCTTCCTTATGTGTTATTACTGGAATGTCAAATATTGATACTTGACCTTCTATTACATTTAACATCTATATTTCCCTCACTAATAAATTTTACAACATTTGGTCTTTTAAAATTTCTTCAAACTCTTTAGAAAGTTTAAAATATCCTACATCTTCAACTTTCATAACTTTAATACTTGTGATTTTTTCATCATTAATCCAAGGTTCACATTTACTTTTTAAAACCTCTAATGAGTTTGCTATAATTGTATTTCTTATTACAGCATCTCTATAAATCACTGCTTGATAACACATTAACTTTTCCTCCAAATTGTTACTTGCTAAATCTGATAACCATTAAAATAAAAATATCCTATTCCCTTTTCTAATACTTGTCCTATAAGAATACACTCTAAAACAGTTGGACAACTTCCTTGTATTATTTCATTCATTCTATTTATTGTTAAAGGACATATTCTTTTAACTTTCTCACTTGACTTTTCATCTATTATTTTTACTATATCTTCACTTTTAATTTTCTTAGCTTCCATTAAACTTTTTAACTTATTACAAGTAAAACTCTCTTTTTTATATAATCTTTTCTTCATTTCTCACTTTACTTTGTTAGAGAAGATATTGACATCTTCCCTATGATCACTCACTTAACTTCATCTTATTTGCAATCTCTGCTAAAATTTAAGCAATTAATCCAAAGTTCCTTTCTTTAATATTTAATCTTTCTTTTTTTCTTTTTATAGCATTTACTGTTCTATTCAATTCAATTGCTAATTCCTCATTAGTCTTATTTTTATTATTAAACAAGTACATTTCTTCTTGTAATGTCCATAGTCTTTTAAACTCCTTATCAGGAATTACTTTTAAAATTCTTATTTTTTCTATAATTGAAAACTCACTTTTATTTAATATTTTAGCTATTTGGTCACTTGAATATCCTTGTGAAAATAACTCTTTTAGTTTATTGTTCTCTTCATTTGTCCAAGCTATTTTATTATCTCTTTGAATTGGCCTATATGGACAATTAAGTTTATATAATCTCTTTTTTATAGCTGGTTCAGTTCTATTAAACTCTTTTGCCAAATCAGACCAGGTGTATCTATAACTTTTAACTTTAGATATTAATAAATTATCTTCTTCCTTAGTCCAAATCCTATTGTTATTTATAATTTTTAAGTTTTTCTTATCTAAAATACGCTTTTCTTTAACCCATTTAGGCTCTTTCCCTAAAGCATTTTCTTCTAACTTATTAAATCTTACTATTTCTTTATTTTTCTCTGCCCAAACCCAAAATTCTTCTATATTTATAACTTTATATGCATGATTTAATTTTTTCTTAGTTTTAATAGGGCACCCATGTTTACTATATCTTTCTAAAATCCAACTATATGATTGATTATATCCTAAAGCTTTAACCAACTGATTGAAGGTTATATATATTCCAGAATTATTATATTCCCCTAACTCAAGCTTTATTGCTTTAGCTTTTACTGCAGCTACTGTTCTATTAATATTTTTAGCTATATTGGGTATACTTTTTATTCCCCAATTTTCTTCTAAATATTCAACTTCTTCTGCACTCCAAAATTTCGCCATATTAACACACCTCAATTCAGTAGCTACATTACTGTAGCTACTGTTTATTTAATTTTTAAAATGGTCCATCGTAATCATCTACTTGAACGCCTTCAAAGCCATCTTCTTGAATTTGAGCTTCCCAATTAGAGTTTTTATTATTCCCTATGAATTCAAAGCCATCTAGTACTACATCAGTTGTATAAACTTTATTACCTGAATTATTATCATAGCTTCCTGTTCTTATACTCCCAGTAACAGCTACTTGTCTACCTTTTAAAACATATTGAGCTATAGTTTCTCCAATCTTTCCAAATGCTACACAATTTATAAAATCTGCTTCATCTTTTTTAAATGCTCTTGGTACTGCTAATGTAAATCTACATACTGCTGTACCAGTTCCAGGAGCATATCTTAATTCTGGACTTTTTGTTGTTCTCCCAATAAGAATTACTTTATTCATTTAGCTCTCCTCCATTTTCATTTATTGCCTTTCTTATAGCTTCTTTAGCACTATAACCAGCAAAATAATATTTAACTGCTTTCTCTATTACTTTCATATCTAAATCAATCATAATACTCCACTAACCTTTTTATATTTTTTTCTCTTATCCTCCAACTTTTTGTTCTTTTAGCTATCATCTGAAATTTTTTTCTTTCTCTATCTCTAGGATCCACTCTCTTTACTTCTTTAATACCTACTTTATCTTTTTGTGATATTACCTCTAATTCTATTTCAGATTTCTTTTCTCTATTCCAGCTACTATCAAAGAATTTAAATAAATTTTTCTTTATTTTTTCAAACATCATATCATCCTTTTAGCCTATAGTTATTTTCTTGTCCTTTAATTTCAAACATAAAGTCTTTTGACATTTCATAAATTCTACTTCCAATTGCTTCATCAAAGCTTAACATTTCCTCAACTAAATATTCTGTGCTGCATATGATTGGCAATTTATTAATATATCTATGGTTGATTATTTCAAACATTATGTTAATATCAGTTTCATTTACCTTCCCTTTAAATAAATCATCTATTAAAAGTATTTCTGCCATTTGGTACTTTCCTACTAAATTCTTATAATACTCTTTATCTAAAATATTTTGCTTTAACTTAGTAATAACATCTCTATAAGGCATGTACACAACCTTTTTATTATCCTTTTTAATAAAATTATTAGCTAAAGCTATGCTTAAGTGTGTTTTCCCTGAACCTGTTTGTCCACAAAATAATATTGAATTATGCTTAGTCTTAGTCTTTTCTATTTCCTTAAATCTTAAATAATAATTGGTTGTTACACCTTTCATTTTCTTAGTTAACTCATTCCAAGGTTCATAACTTTTAAATGTCTTGTCCAAATCATCTGTTTTAAGACCTGAAGCTTCCCATTGCTCTCTAACTTTTATAATTTCATAACACTTGCATCTTTCTACTACTTTCCCATTACTATCAAGTATCCATGTAGTGTCCTTACACTTATCACAGTTATATAAGTTCTTCTGCTCTTCTTCTGTCTTCGTCACTAAGCTCCCCATACTCGCTTTCTGTTTTGACATTGAAGCTTTTCTCACTCTTTCCAGTACCCCATCTATTATTTGATTTCCCGTTACTATATTGTGCATTTTTTATCTCCTTTTGATTTAGATACCCTTCGAATTTAGGGCTAAATAACGTTTCAGGTCTTAAGTATTTATTCATATCTGTATTAGCCCATTCATTAACCTTATTGTCAATTACTTTATAAAAATCATCTTCAGTAAATCCTTCATTAAGCCTTGCTTTAATTAAAGTCTTTGTTTTCTTATTATTAACTCTATATCTAGTATTAGCTTTCTTATTTAAATAATTAATAATTGAACTATATATATTAATATCTATTTCTTCTTCTTCTTCTCTTTCTTCTTCTATTGCGTTACCCTCCGTTACTGTATCGTTACCTGTAACGTTACATGGTAATTGCTTTTGATTTTCTCTATATTTAGCAACTCTTTTCCTAGTTTGTTCCCTTATCCTATCTAATCCATCTATATTTTGATGTTCTTCCCAGCCAGCAATTTTAATAATATGCTCTTCTAGTTGAATCATATTTAACTTTACAAATGTAGCTAATGCTAATTCTATTAAATATAGGTCAAACCCAAATTCAGCAGCTAACATTTGTGAAGTATATGGAATGTTTTCAGTTAAAAAAATAAATCCACTAGCATTACATTTTCCTGCTTTAGATAGAAGCATTACCCATATTAAAACCATATTGTTCCCCTCTGGTAATGTTCTTATATACCTTATCTTTGAATTATCAAACATAGCTGTATGAAGTTTAATCCATTTTACTTCTGCCATTTGATTTTTTAATCCTTTCTGTTATAATTAACTTACTTTATTTTATTTTATTTGGATGTACCGTTTCTTTGGTATGTCCTTTGTTCTTTATATATCAACTTATCTAATTCTTGACTAATAGCAATAGTTCTTTCATCACTTATTCCGTATTCATCAATTGCTTGATGAAGTTTCTCTCTTAATTCTTTCATGATTATCTCCTAATTCTCTTTATTAGCTTGTCTACTCCATCTAAAATAGATGCAATTATAAACATTAATCCAATAACAATTATTAACACTAGGGGCATTACAAAGGTGCATATACCCCATATGTTCAAACCTTCCATTAAATCACTCCTGTAAAAGTTTTATTCTGCTAATTCTATATTCCTCCTACATCCTCATTTGAGCATTGCAACCTCTAATCATTAGCTCCAATTCTCTATTAGGTTGCCAATCTATTATTACTCTCTTAGCTAACTCAAAATCTTTTACTGGAGTATCTTTATAAGATGCAACTTGTAATACATTCTTAAAATTTCTCCAACATTGGCTATATGTCTTTTTAGATAGCTCTTTATAAGCTGGAGTATCTCTACCACCTAGAACAGCTTTAACCTTATCGTTGACTAAATCTTGTAAAACTTTTTGCGCTCCTGTTTCTATAGTCATTCTGTTCTCTAAATCAGTAACTCTATCGTCTACCTTGTCTACTTTTTCCCTAATCTCTTTAGTAAACTTAAATTGCAACTCTAGTGTTTCTTCTGTAGTAAGTTGTCTGACTTGTCCACTATTAAAATGCTCTCTCATTTGAAAATATCCATCAACCAACTTATCGTATTGTTCCCATGCAAAATCATCTTCTAGGATTTTAAGAAGCTTTGAGTAACCTCTTTCTGATAGCAGGTAGATGTTTGAGCTTGCATTTAATGAATTTTGTGTATAAATTCCGCTATCAATCAAATTGATTGCGAACTCTGTTCCTTTTAAGTCAACAATATCCAATCCATCAGTAAATCTTGTTCTATTCATGTTGATAGCTTGATTTATTACTCTTAACTCTCTTCTGTGTATATTAGCAATCTCTTTGACTAATATAGCCTTCTTACCTTCACCAAATCCCCCTTCTATATCATGGAATTTCATTCCATATATATTTACTAATCCATTAACTTTTGCATTTAGTTTTCTTGAACCATGTTTTAAATTTTCCATTTTTATTTCCTCCTATTTAATTTTCTCCTAATCTTCAGTAAGTAATTTCGCTATATCTATACTTAGAAGTTTTGAGATATTCCTTAATCTTTTAACACCTGGAATGCGTTTTCCTATGATATAGGCAGTTACAGAACTTCTAGGTATTCCTAGAAGTTCAGCAAACTCTTTATGTGTCATCCCTCTTTTAATTCTTTCATATTCCAAAGTTTTAGAAAGTTTTTTAGCTCTTTCTAGTTTTTTCATTTTTTTCTCCTTTGATTTTATTTTGTATTTCCATTAATTTAATTAAAATTTCTGTCATAAATCCACCTCACTCTTAAAGAGAGTGTAACACACTCGGACAATTTCGGACAAATTTAATTATTATTACCCTTTTATGATTATACCCAATTATCTCCTTTATACTTACTTTTTCTCTTTTTATCTCTGTTTATAATTATTTTTTATATTTTTTTACAAAAGTTTTAACACCATATTGTCCGCCTTTGTTTGTAATTGTTTGATTTTTTGTTTTATTTATGATATTCTTATAAAGAAAGAAAGGGATGATATAATGTCATTAGCTAAGTTTTTAAAAACAGATAGAGAAAGTAAGTGTTTAACCCAAGAAGAATATAGCAAAGCAATTGGCATAAGTAGAAGCACTTTAGCTTCTCTGGAAACTGGAACTAGAATGCCATCTAAAGCTAATAGTAAAAAATTAGTGGAATACTTTAGAAAGCCTCTTGCTGATCTTATCGGGGAAGAAACTATCTCTAAACTATCTACGTTAGAAACTACAAACTTATTAATAGATTCATTGATAGAAAAAGGTCAAATTAAAGATGAAAATATTGATGATAAAATCAAATCTCTGATTTGGGAAAGTTTGAGTTTAGAAATTCAATTGAAACTACAAATAAAAAAATCAAAATAAAAAGAACACTGTTTTAGTGTTCTTTTTATTTTATTTCTTTTCTAATTCATTTTTATTTTTACAATTCATTTGAATTTTTAATAGTTTTATTATTATTTCATCAATATTCGTTTCATTCATGCCAAACACTCTCCATTTTTTTAACTTAGATTATATACCTATACAAACGTACGTTTGATATGTAAAAGTTTTTTTCTTTTCTGAATGTATTATAATACAAAAAAATATTCCTGACGGGAATATTTCGACAAAAAAATTTCAAATTGTGGTAATTCTATGTAATTTCTTAATTCTATTGTAAAATATCATAATTTAATTAAAATTATACCTATAAACACTATTTTTCGCGTCATATTACGGCGTATTTTGTCGAAAAGTTTTTAAGGGGATTAATGATTAAAAATGCTCGAAATAAAAAGAAAATAACTCAACGAGAGTTGGCAAAGAAATTAAATGTATCTCAATCTTACATGTCTAAGATAGAAAATAGAAAAACAAAGACTATAAGTGTAGATTTAATATTAAATCTGTCTTCAATATTAGAAATAGATCCAGTTGAGTTATTTATATTTCTAGCAGACCTATATAATCAAGGAAAGTAATACTTACTAATTTAAATTATTTAGTAATATTAACTTTCTTTTTTTATTGTTTATTATTCTATAATTGTCCTTGGAGGACTAAAAATGGATAAATTAGGCGAAAGATTAAAGGCATTAAGAAAAGAGCATAGATATACACAAGAGTTTTTAGCTGATTATTTAAATGTTACAAGACCAGCTATAGGTAATTATGAAAAAGGGATAAATGAACCCCCTTTACAGACATTAGTAAAATTAGCTGATTTGTATCAAGTTTCTTTGGATTGGTTAGCTGGAAGAACAAATGTAAAATATAATTTTAATTTGGAAAGTAAAGAAAATAGAGATGCTATAATAAAAATTCATGAAGCCCTTAAAGGATTTGAAATAAAGAAAAGATAAGTGTATCTGTAATGGATATGCTTTTTTATTTACATAACAAAACAACAGTAGTTTAAATGTATTTAAAAGTTTTTAAAGTTTTTAAAGTATTTAGACACGCTACAAATGGCTATTTTGCTACATTCGTGAGGGTTAAAAAGTACCTTTTGGGATTTAAAAAGTACCTTTTGGGATTTAAAAAGTACCTTTTGGGATTTAAAAAGTACCTTTTGGGATTTAAAAAGTACTTGACTTTAAAATGGTACTAGTTGTATATTTATAATATATTTTTAAAAGAGAGAGGTTATAAAATGGATAATAATGAGATTTTATTTAAGCCAAACGGTTTAATATTAGCTAGCGCTAATAAAACTATAACTAGTTCTGAATTTAAATTATACGATACTTTATTGCAAAGATGTCAAATAACAAAGGATTCAAATTGGAGAACTGCAAAGCTAAGCAGAGCAGAAATTAAAAATATAATAACTAATAATGATAAAACAACAATTGAAGAAATTAAAAAAGTATTAGATAAATTTATTGGAATAAATATTAAATTTAAATTAGGAAGGAAGGATTATTCAGCGGCCCTAATATCTGAGTATATTTATGATAATGACTTAGATGTTTTTACTTGTAGTATGAGTGAGAATGTTTATATGGCATTAATGACTTATACTGAATTTGGATATAGTCCAGTAGACTTAAAGTTAGTTAGACAAGCAAAAGGATTTTATACTCAAAAGATATATCAAATGCTAAGAGTATGGAGTAGAAATAATACTTCGGTGACTAAAACATATTTGCTTGAACAAATTAAAGAAGTATGTGATATTTTCCATGGAACTGCATATGATGTTTATGGAAATTTTAAAAAGAAAGTATTAGTTCCAGCTATAAAGGAAATAAATGAAAAATTAAATATGAAGGTTGAATATGAGGAGTTAAAATCAGGAAGAAGAGTAACCCAAATAAAATTTACTTGTATTGATTTTGAAACTAGACAATATGAATTTAATAGTGATGATGTAATAGTAGAAGCCAATGAGCCATGTGAAGATAATTCTTATGAAAAACTATTAAAAATGTATTCATTAAAATCAATAGCTAAAAGTACATTAGAAAAGTTTGAAAAGGAATATGGAGCTGAATTATTAGAAAAAGCTATTTGCATAATGGGAGAAAATAATAAAAAGAAAAAGGTTGGAGCTCCAGTAAAATATTTAACCTCTATTCTTTCAAATTTGAAAGAAAATGATTTAAAGATAAATCCAAAGTCGTTTGTTAATTTTAAACCTGGAACATCAGATGAAAAATTGCAAGAAATTGAAGAAGAATTGCGATATGGAAGTGAAAATGATGGGGTAATAGAAGAAAACAATGATCTACCTGACTGTTTAAAAAAATATTTAAAAAAATGAATAGGAATCTAAGGATTCCTTTTTTTATTTGAAACATAATGGAAAATAAAGTAAAATATAGTATGTTGCAGAAACCTTATTATCGAAGTAGCAAAAGATTATAGAAATAATATAGTTGGTATATGATTATTATATTGTTTAGAACATAATATTCAAGGGTGTTACAATGGTATTTCAACCACTTACTAACTATATTTAAACTACTTTTAAACCAAAATGTTAGAAAACAAAAAAATAGTTGATATTTTGTTAAAATGTTGTTGACATATAATTTAAAATAATGTATTATGTAATCAAGGTAGTTGATATTTAAACAATAAATCAACCCAATACAAAGAAAAATTTAATATTTTATGGAGGGATTTGCTTATGAAGAAAAATGTTCAAATAATTGGCCTTGATTGTGGGCGAGGTTTCACTAAAGGATATACAGAGTTTAATGGTATAGTAAAGGAATGTTGCTTTAAATCAATAATAGGAGAAGGCAGAGAAATAGAATTAAGTGGTTTTGATGCTCCAATTATGATTAATTATGACAATGAGGATTGGTTTATAGGATTACTTGCTGAAAAAGAAAGTCAAACATTGGCGAGAAATAATAAAGATAGTAAAGTTTCCAATACAGTACAAGTATTAATAGCTGCTGCTCTAAGCGAATTAGCTATAGAAGATACAGTTAAGATAATGATGGCAGTTCCATATAAATCTTTTAGAAAATCAGTATTGGCTGAAATAGTTGAAGAATATAAAGGTAGAACTTTTAAGGTTAAAGATAAGATTAATGGTTCTTTTAAAGAAGTTAAGATTAAAGATATAAGCATATGCAGAGAAGCTGATGCAGCTTTATACTGGAAACTTAAAGATGTTGATACTTTATCTAAACCAGTAGGTATTGTTAATATAGGTTTTAGAAGTACAGAGCTTGCTTACTTTGATAAGAGCCTTACTTTTATAGATAAGAAATCTGATACTATAGAGTTTGGTAATAGATCTGTAATGAATAACGTTAAAGATAAGCTATTAAATAAAGGAATTATAAAAGATGTTAATGAAATTGATACATCTGATGATTATAATGAACTTAAAGAGAAAGCCTATAGGTTAGCATCTGAAAATATAGATCAGTTAATCGAGGATAGATGGATAAACCTTGATGAAATGGATATATTCTTAGCTGGGGGAACTTCTTTAAATATGAACTTTGATGAAAGGTTTAAGGTTATAGAAGATGCACAAATGGCTACCGCTAAAGGTTGTTGGCTTGTAGGAACAGAAAGATTTTAGGAGTGATAAACATTGAAGAAAACAACAAGTTTTCATTTAGAAGAAGATATTCTTAATGAAATAGAAGCATATAAAAAAGAATACAATTTAAGCAGTAGAAATGTAGCTTTAGAAAGAATGTTACTGGAAAGAAGATTTTTAAGAGTTGCACCTATACAAAAAGAAGTTGCAACAGTTCCAGCAGAAGTTAAAGTAAAGGAAGAAAAGAAAAATTCTATTTTAAAGAAAAGTATAAATAAAGCTTTTGATGATATGGCTGATTAAAAATAAATAAAAAAAATAAGGTGGCAACATATGTTACACACCTACTTCGCAACTAGAGTATAACATATTTTGCTATGCCTTTCAATAAGGAGAGTAAAAAAATGAATACAATAACGATTAATGGAGTAACTTTACAAACTATTTTAGGGGTTTTAGTGGCTTGGGCAAAGGCTATATTATTGCATGCTATAGCAGTAATTGTAATAATAGCAGTGATAGCATTAGTGCTAGATTATTTAAGATTAAAGACTAAATCAAATTAGTTGATAAGGGGATAATGAAATAGCGGTAGAGCTTTGAGAAGATTGTAATTGCTATTTGGTAATTTGGGATGATAGCATAGTAAATAAAAGGGGAATTTAAAATGAATGATATAAAATTATTTTGCTATAATAATTTAAAACTTCAACAAAAATTTGAAGAAGAAGATAGCTATAAAATAATCTTAGGATTAGAAAGGTCGATAAATGATTATGCAAAGCAATTAAAAGCAGTAAAACGTGTGATAGGCGTGCTTGAGAGATGGAAAAATGAAGAATTTTATAATAAAGACATTTCATATGAGGTCGATTGGTTTGGGTGTTATAAAGCTGATGAGAATATAAAGGAATTAACATTATCAGAAGCTAAAAAATTATACAAAGAAATAAAGGTTAAATATGATACTTTATTTGAAGTATTTACTGATGCAGAAAGAGTTCATTGCAAAGATAATCTAGGTGGGTTAATAGATAAATATTTTACAGATATAGAATAATTAAAGGGGCATAGAATATGGGAATTAAAATTGATATATCAGATATAAAAGAAAAGCACTACAATTGTAGCGCTTTTCTTTTATTATTTTCTCTTTTTAAGGTGCTTATACTAATTCCAATTAATTTCTCTACTTCTTTATAACTTTTATCGCCACCATTTACGGATAACATAGATAACGCTAGATCTATTTGCTCTTTAGTAAATTTTTTAGGTCTGCCTTCTTTATAACCATCTTTAGTTCTAGCTATTTCTTTACCTTCTCTTGTTCTTTCTAGAATCATATCTCTTTCAAATTCTGCAAAAGATAAAAATATATTTCTTATTAATTTACTGGCTGGAGTATTATCCATTACCCCTATGTTTAATATATTTATTTTTACACCTCTATCAAGAAGTTCTTCTACTAATTTAGTACCATCTATTAAACTTCTCGCAAATCTATCTAATTTTGTAACTGTAAAGGTATCTCCTTCTTTTAAATTTTCTAATAATAATTTTAGTTGTGGTCTGTCATTTGTTTTCCCAGAAAACTTTTCTTCTATAACTTCATCACATCCAGAATCAAAAAGTTGTGATAATTGTTCATCTAAAGAATTTCCATGACCTTGTTTTATTGTGCTTACTCTTGCATATCCATAATTCATATTTTAAAGCTCCTTTAAGGTAAAAATAGTATTAAAATATATATTTTATATAATTACTTTTGACCATTAGTTTTGACCCTTTATTAAGCTTTATTTTATCGTTACATATAAATTTGTGTCAATAAAAAAATATATACAGTCCAAAAGTGTTAAGTTTTGATACTTTTAAAAATTAAACTATCTAAGTAGTATTCCGTTAAAAATATTATTTTGATATTATATTAAGTGTGCGTTTAATAAGATAAGAAACTAAAATAAGGAGTTAATTATTATGGCTATATTTAATAAAAAAGAAAAGATTGATTTGGAAGAAAAATATAATGAGCTTTTATGCAGATATAATTCTCTCTATGAAGAAAATAGAGAATTGAAAAAGAAGGTTAAAGGTCTAGAAGTAAGGATTAAAAAGACAGGGTATCTAGAGCCAAAAGAAAGGCAAATAAGTAATGATGAAATATTATACATAAAGACGTTAAGATTAAAAGAAAATTTAAGCTATAGTTCTATAGCTAAAGAAACTGGTTGGAGCAAAGCTACAATTTGTAGAGTTATTAATGGAGCTTATGATTAAATAATTATATATTATAGTCCCCTTTTTCAAAGGGGCAGGATAAGGTTGTATACGAATTCGCTGGCAAAGCCACGAAAAGTGTTTATATTACTAGGTTTAAGTGTGTAACGCCATTAGTGAATTTTCATTATAATGCGTTACAAATAGTGAATAAAATAAAAACAATCTTGTTTCTTAACATTTGAAACAAAATTGTTTTTGTAATTTTTCACTTTAAGATACTAATTTTCTGTAGCTATATTCAACTTCTGTTTGAGCTAACTTGGCATATACTTTTAATGTAATACCCACATCTGAATGACCTAGAATTTCTTGTATTATTTCTGGTCTCATGCCGCTCTTTAATGCATTAGTAGCAAATGTATGCCTAAATATATGCGGAGTGATTCTCATTTCTATATTGGCCATTTTTTGCATCTTGTCAACTATAACTTGATATCCTCTATTATCAAGCTTTTTATAAGGTTCTGTATTTATTTTACGATTTTTAGGAGCCTTTGAAGAACAGAATAAGTACTTACTAACTATTCCTTTTTCTTCTCTTTCTTTCAAGTAATTAATAATAGCTCTTTTACATCTCTCTGTAAAATAAACTCTTCTTTCCTTATTCCCCTTACCTATTACAAGTAAAGTTTTATTTTGAAAATCTATATCTTTAACTTTAACATTACCAACTTCACCTACTCTGCATCCTGTGCTTAAAAAGAACTCTAATATTGCTCTATCTCTCCTGCTAAGCATACAGTCTCTTAGCATTTCAACTTGTTCTTCAGTTAAATGTGGCTTTTGTCTTTTAGGTTCTTTCACAGGCTTAATTGAAGAACAAGGATCCTTTACTATAAACTCTTCATTTTGAAGCCATTTGAAAAATAACCTTATTGATGTCATAAAAGTATTCATCCCAGCAGGACTTTTACTTTCACTTTCTGAGTACATAAACATTTTAATATCTGGGGTAGTAATTGTTGAAATAGGTTTATGAAAATATCTTTGTAATTTTCTTAAATTATAGTTATAACCCTTCAATGTTGCAGGAGATAACCCTTCTAATTTTTTAGTGGCTAAGAAATAATTTATTTTTTCATCTAAATCACTAGTAACTAATGCGGTTTCTTTAGATGTGACTTCATATTCATATAGAGTTTCTTCTATAACTCTTTTTATTTTTAATTGCTCTTGTAGATCTACCTCTAATTGTGGTAATTCTAGTGTTAATTTTCCTAATAATTTTACCAATAGTTCATTATTACAATTTCTATAATTGTATTCCATTTGTTTTATCCTCCTTGAATTATCCACCCAATTAGGATATAATCTAATTGTCACGTTAGGTCTGCTCTTAATTGAGTGGGCTTTTTTGTTTTTATTTCTTTTTAATTGTTATCTTTTTATCTTCGTAACTTGCGATTATTCCTCTTTCATCTAAAGTAATTCCCATATCATCTAGCCATGACTTTGGAATGCTTACTTTGGGACTATATGAATTTTTGCTTGTATTACCACCAGATTTATTAAACATAACATTTAATTCTCTATTTTCTTTCATTTAATCACCTCCCTATCGGTATCCAATAATTTATAATAATATTATTACATCTATCGGTTACTGTTGTCAATAACTTTAATATCTTATTTTCACAACATAACAAATAATGTATTTAAGCCGTTTAAAGTTATATTTAATCATTCATGTAACACTTTTTTATAATTATTCTTAACATATTACACATCAATTAAAGATAGTAATTTCAAGGCTTTGCCATGAATATGTAGCAAGGTATTCACATCTTCTTATCCTGCCTCTTTAAAAAAAGGGTTTCTATTTATTATAATTTCCCAGGAAAATCCATATAAATAAAGTTTTCTAAAAAATAAAAAAGGCTAGTAAGTAAGATTTCACCTACTTACTAGCCTTAAATAATTATAAATTTAATAATTTTCTCCAAGTATTTTGACCAACAATTCCATCTATTGAAAGTCCTCTAGTCTTTTGAAATTCTCTTACAGCAGAATAAGTGCCACTACCAAAGATACCATCTACCCCGTTAGTAGAATATCCTAATGTAACAAGTTTTTCTTGTAATAGTTTAGTAATATTACCACTTGCACCTTTCTTAAGTGTAGGGCAACCAGCTAATGTTGCTGGTCCAGCTATTCCATCTACTTTTTGTTTGCTGTAACCTTGATTATTACATTCCTGTTGTAATCTTCTAACCCAATCGTTGCCTGTATTTACTGTAGTAGATTGAGTTTGAGATGTAGATGATGTATTTGTATCTACTGCTGGAGAACTAGATATATGATTATCTAATGCATCTACTATAGCTTTTGCAATTGACTTATATCCAACTTCAAGATACTTATTTGCATCTTCTGTGTCCACGAAGCAAACTTCTATTAACATAGATTTAGCTTTTGTTCTTCTGATTACATAAAGTCCTGTTCCAGCTTTAACCCCTCTGTTATTAAATCCTAATGCAGATATATTATTACAAACATCTATTGCATCTTTATATTGTCTACCTTCGTAAGTATACACCTCAACGCCTTGTCCACCTCCTGCATTAAAATGAATTGCAATAAACCAGTCTAAATCTTCTCTATTTGCTTGTTGCACTACTAAAGATAAACTTTCATTTGTAGTTGCCGCATAATCAACAGTACAGTTATAAACAGTATTTCCTCTTTCCTTTAATAATCTTCTTACTTCTTCTCCAACTAATCTAGTATGCTCTCCTTCTTTTATAATTCCTACTGCTCCAGTTCCTGCACCTCTTAAAGTATGTCCATCATTTACTCCAATTTTCATTTTACATTCCTTCTTTCTTAATATATTTTTATAAATTAAAAGAACAGGATCTACTCCTGCTCTTTACTTAACTCCTTCTTTTCTCCATCTTTTAATTGTATTAATGCATCTTTAAGTTTTTCTGGTATAGGCAATCCTAGTCCTGCACAATTTTCTAATAAGCTAATCCCTTCATTTGCTATGTAAAAGTAGCAAATTAACGTTCTAAATACCCATGTCCCAGTATTTAATAGCCTATCTAATAGAACAGCTACAATTAATACTACAAATATAACTGTTTTCCTCGCTATACCTTTAAGCCCTATATCACTAGATACTTCTTTATTTATCCAAGCTCTTAAAACTCCAGTTAGATAATCTAGTGCCATAAATGATACAAGAACAATAAGAGCAGTGTCCCATGTGCCGAATAACCAAGTTACCCCCGTTCCTATTGCTGCTACAATAATTTTAAAATAGTTTAATAAGTTTTCCATCTTACACCTTCCTTTAATTTTTTGTATTAAAAAAGAGACCTATCTCTAGATCTCTTTTGGGTTGACAAAATTACATCAAAATCCTAAAAAATTATACTTTTTATATCAACTAATTTTACGAACAATAATTAATCAATTGTTCGTTAGAATAATTGATTGTACCATAATTTATAACTACCTCTCCATGCAATGCTCTCGGAAATATCTAGTACAACTGGAGTATTTGAAGTTATTAAATTATGGTAAGCTTTTTTAATTTTAGGCATGGCTCTTACTTGATAATCGTCATCTGATATATATGCGTGGTTTCCGATTCCGTAATTATTTAACACACTAGCACTTAGCCAATGACTATTATCAGAGTTGCATAGCCAAAATTCGTTTATTTGCTTTTTCGACTTAGTAGGCGAATATCTGTCCTCTGTTAGCGACGATGAAGTGTTAACTCCGTTTCCTTTGTAATATATTCTATTATTCCAAAAATTCATAAAATAGACTTGCATACCATAATAAGTAGTTATTTTTATTTTTTCAAGAGCTCTTATTTCAACTTCAACGTCTATATTCCCAGGTGTTACAGTATAAGTAACTATTTCTTGTAATACTTCTCTTCCAGTTCCATCATTCTTTTTAGTATTCCATGCTTGTATATTATTTCTAACTTTTAGAACTACTTTGTCACCTTTTAAAACAACTTGCTCTATAGGAATATATCCATCTAAGAATACATTAAAATTTTGTGTTCTAGCAGTAGCTGTACCTGAACCTCCTGTATACCCATGACACCCACCAGTATAGTCACTATTAGTTAGGGCGTCTCCAGTTATATTGTCTACAGCTTCTACAACTATAGGAGAAATCCAATCAGTATGAGAGTTAGAAAGATTTATTCTTCCTAATGAAAAGTCAGTCGAAACAGTAGGATTTTTAGTTGTAATTAAATTTATTTTAGCTATTTGCATTAAATTATTCACACCAAATTTATCAAAAACAATCATAATGTCTGATACATCATTATACTTCCATGCGATTTCAATTGTGTTACCATTTTTTTTGAACGCTAGTTTTCCTTTTTCTGTTTTATAATTTGCTATTGCTTCTAAATATATCTTATCGCCACTGCTTGACACAGCAAGATTTTCACAAGTAACATTATAAGCAGAATGAGGGTAACGTAAAATGTTATTCACTTTACATCTTACTGCTTTGTTATCTATATTTGAATTACAGAACAATTCAATATAATAACTATTACCATCCTTATTAAGTCTTAATTGAGTAAAATACTTACTTGAAACACTCGTATAATCTCCTCCGTCAATATAACTGCAATCTATAGAAATATTTTTTTCTCCAAAAGGTATATTTACATTGCAATTAATTATTTGAACAGGTGAACTATATACATACAATTGAAAATTAAAATTAATCAAAGGACTAAAACTTGTTTCTGCTATTTTGAACAATCTATACCAATCACCGCTTGAACAAGTCGCATTGAATTGAAATTCTTTAACATCATCACTCTGTAAATTCGCTATATGTTCCAATTGCGAATCAAATTCATCTAATCTATCACCTACTGTAGCATGTCCTTTTCTAGCTGTAGCAACTTCTGCATTTGAATTTCCAGCATTAATTATTAGATCATTAAACTTTGTATTCAATTTTTCTTGCTTTGATGTAGTATCAATAACTTCATCATTTATAGCCTCAATAGTATCAGCCATTCTATCTCTAACTTCTTTACCAGTCCATGCTGCCCTTAGTTTTTTTATTGCTTCATCTACTGTTTTTCTAACCAATAATCTCTCCTCCTTCTAACACTTTAACTCTTGAATCTAAAGAAATAATATCCTCATTTATCTTTGTTATAGATGTATTTATAGTGTCTAGAGTGTCATTAATACTAATTAAGTTATCATTAATATTAATTACTGTTTCACTTAAAAGATGTATGCTTTCAACCATTTTATTTATAGTTTCATTTGTGCTATTACCCAAATTAGATACCTCCGAACTTACTTGTTCTAATGATTTAGAAGTTGTATTTATAGCTTTGTTAGCTTCAGAAATTCTGAAAGCTTGTACATTCACTTTTTCTTCTATTTCAGTTGCTTTATTAGCTTGTTTTTTTATATTTATTTGATACTGTTTTATATCTTCTTCTTTGTCACCTAATGTAATGCTAGATTTTTGAGGATTTTCGATTACTATAGTTTTTTCTATTATTCTAACTAAATAATCAATATCAAAAATTTCTACTATTAAATTGTGATAATTACCTACCCTAAATGTATCAATATCTAATCCAATTGTTGCAAGATCTAAGGCTGTCAATTTATTAGATATATTAATTTTTTGTGAGTTTAAATATTCTTTTCCTTTTCTTAGTAATATTTCTGGAGTATTAACATCATCAAATTTTATAATACCTTCAATTACTCCAAACATTTCAATAGCTTCTAAATCTTCTATATAATCTAATCCATAATTTACAGATTTAATTGTTAATCTTTCTTCAGTATCAATTTCATTTCCTTCTTCATCTATTGTTTTTAATTTAGTTCCTAAAACTTTAATTCTAGTATAGAAATTAGTAGGATCTTTTTCTCTAGATATAGATTGTATATTCTTACCTAACCTTATATCAGTTTCAGAAGTAGTTCCAATTTCTTTTAAATAATCAAGATATTTAGTTTCATCTTCATATCTAACTTGTAATTCTCCACCTAAATTATTTAATAAATCATCATTTATATTTTTCCATGAAGTGTCATAAGATAAATACCTGAAAATGCTATCATTATTATCTTCAACAGTTACTTCACCTAATGTAAATTTTTTTGAATCATCTACAATAGAATTATGTTTATCTAAAATAACTTTTAAATACTTTTGTGGCGATATATTATGATATTCTCCATAATCTTGATTGCTATCATGTAAATATGCTAATTCACTTTCACATAAAAATGATTTACTTACTAATCCTGAAGCATCTAAATTTTCAGTTGGAGTTAATACTCTTCCAATAAACTCATAATTATTAGTTAATGTATTAAATACTTTAACTATTGTTTTCATAGGAAATATTAAATTATATCCAATGTTATTAGGCAAAATAGTAAAAGAAAAACTGTCAATAGAGTTTATACCCTGCTTGACAGTTCCAGATATTCTTTGAGCATATTTATCTGTACTTACTTCATTTATTATAGTTTCTATATTATTATTTTCTATAGTTACTCTATACATTATAATAGCTCCTTCCTAAATTTAAATTCTATATTACCATTACCAGTTACTTTTATAGAATTTGAGCCTTTATTTAGATAAATTCTATTATCCTTATTAACACCTGATTTTAATTTATAAATTGAATTATTTATTGTTAAATCCATTTCTGAATCACAAATAATACTAGGAACTATTCTATTAACTCCATTGTTATATAACTCTATAGATTTACTACCATTAATATTAAAAATAGTTTCCTGAAGTACATCTAATTCAAATATAAGGTCGTCCCAGGCAATATCACCTTCATCAATATCTCTAATTTTAAATGGATAAGCTTCAAATTTTACAGTTAATTGACCATCATGTAAATTTTCTTTCCATGAAGATTCAAGGGCTTCAGCTAAAAAATAAACTCCTGGAATAGTATCATCATAGAGTTTTTCTTTTCCACCATCCATTAACCAAGTTAAAATATTTGTTTTCTTAACATTCATATCATTTTTATTTTTACCTATAATATTAAATGTATAAGATAATGATCTTTCATCATATGTTTGTTCTCCATATAGTAATGAAAAATCATATGTAACATTAGAGAAAGGGATTTTCTCTGTAATTTTATTCTTTTTAGGAATACCAATATCTCTTTTAGCAATAGTTATATTGAAATCTTTAAAGCTATGTTTATTCCCTTTTATAATACCATTCATTACAATACTAATCCCCTTTCTGCTAGATTAAATCTTTTTCCATTTACTATATCAGCTGCACTAGCAATAGTTTCAGCTATAACTTTGTCATTAAGTATACTTTGAAATATAAATGTTCCTCCATTAGCTACTGATAATAGGCTTTCAGTTTCCTTAGCTGTATTTACTTTTGACCCTGTTGGAAGATTAACAAGTTCAGGACCCTTTTCACCAACAATAGCTAAATTCCCATAAGCACTGCCTGAAAAATAATCTGTACCTTTTGCTAACATAGGTATATTAGGAATATTAACTCCCTTACCTCCTATTCCAGGAACCCAATCTGGTACTGATAATTTATTTAATCCTCCTATGAATTTATTAACTAAACCTATAACAGAATTAAGTGGTGCCTTTACTGCTGATACTATTCCACCAAATATTCCTTTAACTATATTAACTATACCTTCCCATGCTCTACTCCAATTACCACTAAATACACCTTGTACAAAATCTATAATTCCATTAAGAATAGGTTTTAAAGAATTATTCCATAAATCCTTAATTCCATTAAAAACTTGACCGACTACAGGCAATATACCATTTTCAAATACAAACTTAAAAGCTGGTAATAAGAATGTTTTTATAAATTCTCCTATGGCCTTTATAGTTGGTTGTAATGCACCTTCCCAAAAGTTTTTCATAGTAGAAACAAAGTCACTAAATATTCCACTCATGCCACTAAAATTCTCTTGGAAATATTCCCTTGTAGTTTGTAATATATCAACTATAAATTCAAATACAGGCTTCAATATGCTTTCCCAAACAGTTTTTATAGTTCCTGTCATTATATCGAAATAAGTACTTATAGCATTAAATATAATATCACTATTAGCCATTAAATCCATAAATACCTCTTTGCATATATCAAAAATAGGTGCGCCTATAGTATTCCATATATCTAAAGCAATATCCCATAGAGTTTTCCAATATTCAACAACGCTATTAATCATATTAAGAACTGTATCTGGCAAATCAATCCCAAATACTTCTTTGAACACATACCAAATATTATCTACTATGTCTTCTCCCTCGGCCATTCCTTCTCTAAATGAATTTATTCCTTCAGCTATTTTAACTACAAATAAATTAAGATTAGAAACAAAGTCAGCAAACATTTCAGAAGCTTTTTTTGCTATAGGTAAGAAGAATCCCCCTATGGTTTCAGTTATATTCCCAAACTGCTCTTTAGCTTCATTTATATAAAAACCCATGGATCTATTTCCTTCATTCCAATAATCAACGGCATTTCCTGAAGCTTCTAATGCAGCTTGATATATTACTTGTGCTTTTGTTGCATTATCTAATTTGTCATAAGTTCCACTTAATCCTAAAGTTAACATGGCTTGTTCTTTAGCTGCATCATTTATTTTAATACCATACTTTTCTAACCCCTTAGTGCTTCCTGTCATAGCTGATTGAATATCATTTATAGCAGTTGCTGCATCTATTCCATTCCAATTGGCTAATTGTACTCCCAATTCAGTAGCTCCTTTGGCTAAATCTATACTAGATTCTTTAGCCATTCCCATACCTTGAGTTATATCTGCAATATCATTCATAAATCCTTGTATAGTTCCACTACCTAATCCAAAAGTCCTTTCATTAGATAATGCCCAGTCTTCTACAATACTTGCACTTTCACCAAATATAACATTTGTCTTTTTCATAGTTTGCTCTAATGCTTCTGCTGCATTAATGCAAGTCTTTCCAAAGTCTATAATTGCCTTTGCTGTAAATACTGCTCCTATAACTCCAGCTGCCTTTTTTGCTAAATCTCCTAATTTATCAAATTTGCTACCTGTTTCTTCAGCAGTTTTTCCAGTATCAGAAATACTTTTTTTCGCCTTATCATTATCAACCATTATTGAACCGACTAGCTTAAATATTTCAATTGCCATTATCCTTCACCTCCTTTAGAGTAAGATTGATAATGTTATTTACTTTATCTAATATTTCTTCTGTATTTAAATCTTCAATTTCAGCTTGCCCATTTGGAATAATAATAATTTTAAACTCTTCAAATGATATATAATTTTCTTTAGTCATATTAGGATATAAACTTGCCCATAATTGCCATATCTTTTCTTCTTTATCAGTTTCATAAGCAACTTTAATAAAATCATATCCTTCTTCAAACTCTTTTCTCATTATATATTCAATATTGTTATATCTTCTTAATAAAAGCTCCTCAGTTACTTCAGAAACTGTGAAGCTTTTGATAAAAAACTTTTCCACTTCTCAACTGATGCAATTTCAAATATTTTATCTAGTAATTCTTCTGGATCCAATTCTCTAACTTCTTTTTCTGTCATTTCAAATGGTCCTGATAAAAATTTATATATCTTATCTTCGCACTGTTCATCTGTGCAATTTCCTATAACTTCAAAGATAACAGTCATTCCTACTTGTCTTACATCTTTTGTTTTATCAATATTTTTAATTACTTCTAATACATTAGCCTCTTTTAAAACTCTAGCTAGTGAAAAAATATCTTGTGTTTGTAAATTTCTCATTATAATCTCCTCCAAAATAAAAAGAAGTTGTTTCCAACTTCTTTAATTAAATATTATTTTATTATTCCTTAGGGTAATAAATTGCATAAGGTGGTGTTTGTAAATCTTCTACATCATAGTGCCCATAAACAGTTACTCCTAATACTGCTTCTGATTTACTTGCTGTTTGTAGATCTAATCCATCTGTACTTAATGCATTGTAAACTTGAATTATTACTGGTTCATTTGTACCACTAATTGTACCTACATAAGTAATGTTTTCAATATAGTCTTCATCTTCAACATTACTTTTCCCCTTAATTACATAATGATCTTCTCCATCTTCAATTGATGCAGCACCTAAAGCTAATTGTAAAGTATCTTTAGTTGTTTCTAATAGATTCATTGACATACTAGTTTCCCATTCATCAATTGTTTCTAAACCAACAGTTCTTGTTGGTGCTCCATCAACCTCTATTTGTCTAACAGTTGCAACAGCTTTGAAACTTCCTCCACCTCTTGTTGCTCCTAATAACTTCCCAGATGTCTTTGCACTTTCATAAGTATCAGTTCCTACAGTAAAATTTTTAAAGTAAGCTCCTGCACCTGTTAATAAATTATCTTTAGTCTTTTGAGAATATCCACTTTTTAATTTTCCCATGATATTACTCCTTTCTAAAATATCTTATTTCAAATGTTTCGTTAACTCTTTGAATATTTTTGTCTTCATCATCAACAAACTTTCTATCATTGTTATAATAAATTATAAATGAATGTTCACTTGAATTTACAACTTCTTCATCTAATAATTTTTCTATATTATCAGCTAAATTTTCTATTGTTTCAGATGAATTATTTCTATCCCAATAATCAATTTCTAACTCCTTAGAATCTCCAAGATCAGTAATCTTATAAACTATATAAGGAAATTGAGCTGTAGAAGATGCTTGTCTATGAAAAACTCTTTCATGTTCACTTTTAATTAATGAATATATATCTTTTCTTAATTCAATACTCTTAGCCATCTGCCCCTCCTTTATATTCTTGTTCATTAATCATACTTAACGCCTTAGATTCACTTTCTAAACCACTTAAATATTTAGATTGAATTTCAATTATCTTTGGAATATTATCTTGTACTGTTTCTTTTAATAGTCCTAATTTCTTTGTTTTTGATGAACCAAGTTCCTGGAACCCTCCATAAAAGGCATTAGGTTTTATACCAACTTGTAAATCCTTATCTTTTCTCCTTACCCAGTATTGAGTATAACGCCCGACATTACCTTTTTTTCTTGAAAATAAAGCATAATAGCTTCTTCTGAAAGTATGACAAATAAATTTACCACAATCTCTTAGTGCTGCTCTTGTAAGTTCATCTAATGTATAATTTACTCTATCAACATTAGATGTAAATTCTACATTACCATTTTTCATTTTAGTTACGCTCGGTGGAATTGGCATTATTAACATCTCCTATACAAACTAATTCAGTTATACCATCACCTTTAGTGTACGCTCTTAAAACTCTATATATCTTATCCTTATATCTAAGTTTTTCTTCATCTTTAAATTCAAATGATCTTATTTTAAAAACATGCTCTGGCTTAAAACCAACTGACTGGGCTTGATAAAATTCACTTTGCTTTATAGATTCTATATGAGCTAAAACTTTTCTTTCACTTTCATCAGATATTAAATCTCCTATTTCATTGGTTTTATTTATGCATGTTATCAAATATATTGGATTTAAAAATCTCATAACCTACCCCCTACATATTTGCATTGCCATCATATTAAAAGCTGGAGAAAACTTTGTTTCCCCAGCTTTATTATTTAATAAATCATTTACTCCAATTGATATACATGAAATAACATCCTCTGTGACCTCTTCACCTATTTTAGCACCAGCATTTGTAAGAAATAGCTTTACAGCTTTAACTTTCCCTCTAATATTAGCTATAACCTCTTCATCATCTGTGGTTATACCTAAATCTGTTAATACTAAATATAAAAGATATTCATCCATATGTTACTCCTATGATATTACTTTCTTTAAGTATATAAGTCCACCAGCACCAACTAATTTATTTTTCGAGTCTTTTCCCATAGCCATTTTACCATCTGCGATCATTAAACATTTATGAATCCATTTATTTGTATCTTCATTAAAATATTTCTTATAATACATTGCTAAATTTGAATTTAATAGATATTGTTCTAAGTTTACTAAACATCCGAATATTCCATTAGCATCTGTATTCTCATAACTTAAGAATTGATCTGTTGTTATTACTTCTCTACCATTTAATATTTTTCTTCCCTTCTCATCAATTTTACCTAATCCTATTTTTTGACCAGTGGTATCTACCATAGAATTTAAATGCATTTCCCATGTTTGCTTACTCATCAAATAAACTAAGTTTTCATTATCATATGCTTCATCAACTGCAGCTTCTGCCCTTGCCCATCCCTTTACAGTATCTACTTCATCTGCATTGAATGTTACAATATTTTTTGCTGGTATACCTTGCACTTTTAATATTCCTAAAGGTTGACCACTTCCACTACCATTTACAATAGCTTTCTCTATAGCTCTTATCATCGCTTTCTTAATTTGTTTTACTATAGTTTGCTCAAATACTGGTAATGATACAGTAGCTGTTAATAATCCTACTGCAACTTTTGCTTCTAATACATGATATCCAAATGTTAATTTAGCTTGCATCTTAGCTTTTTGTTCATCAGATTGAGTATTTTCATCTGATAACCATGTAGCTTCTGGCATTACTTCACTTATAGGAATAGCAACCCCTCCTTGATATTGTGTTTGAGTAATTTTATTAATTATTTTACCTTCTACAGTTAAATCCTCAATAACTTTATTCATAATAGTAGTAGGAATTACTGCTGCAACATCACTTACAATTGTTAACTCTGCAGACCTCTCCTCACGTCTAAATTTTTCAGGAATTGGAGTTCCGCTAACAATATAATTTCTAAATGCTTGTCTATATTCTAATGAACCATACATATCCTCTTCTTCTCCTTGACTTATTGAATCTACTCCTCTTCCATAAGTACCTAATGGATTTAATCCTCTTTTTTCTAGATTTTCTCCACCATTATCTCTAGCAGCTGGATCATTACCTTCATCACTTAAACCTCTTGTTGATATTTGTTCCTCTAAATTCTTAATTTCAATCTCAGCTTTCCTAATATCTAATTCTATTTTATCCATTTCTTCCATTGTTGCTGCAGTTTTTATACTTTCATATAATGCTGCTCTCTTTTCTTTTGTTTGTTGTAATAATTGTTCTAAATTCATTTTTCATTCTCCTCTTCACTAATTATTTTTATATTTATATTGCATTTGTAACTTCCTTTTTCTTAAGTCCAAGCTCTCCCGCTGTTTTAAATTCCCCTCTAGTAATTCAAAACTTCTTGCGAATACAGAAGTTGTATCATAAAATGGGGTATCCACTACGCTTACATCATATAATTTTTTAATATTTGTTACTGTTCTAAGAGTTTCCTCATCTCCATAGGTCCAATTATCGCCTCCTGAAGAAACAGTAAAAGCAAAAGACATCTTATCAATCAATCCTTCTTGGATAGATTTATAGATGTCTCTGTTACTTTGAGTATCAATTAACTCTGCTATTATTTTTAATCCTTTTTCATCTTTAATTAACTGTAAACTATTATTTCTTGTTCTAGCCATAATACACCAAGTATCATTATGATTATATCTTAAAGGTACATCAGTCATATCAGTATAATCTAATGCTCCTCTTTTTATTATTTCTGTGAACTTTCTAGTTCCGTAAGCATGAGTTGCTGGTTGATCATACGTAATTGCATAACCTTCTATAATCATTTTACCTTCTTCATTATCTACAGCCCTCATCTCAATAAATCTTTGTTCTCCTTTAGCTTTGCTCACCGTTATCCCCCTTTCCTTTTACAACTGACTTTTGTAATTGATATTGGTCTGCAATATCCCTATTAATATAATTTAATGATTGCTTTCTTACATTTCCACCTTCAAATGGAGGATATCCAAATGCATTTAACACTTGGTTATCTGTTAATGTTCCTATTCTTGTTAATATATCAACTGCATTAATTTTATTTGTAGTATTCATATACATTAATCCTTGTTGATAATATATAATCTCATGTCCTATTTCTAACTGTCTTTGAGTAAAAAGTGTTTTTGTAAAGGCTCTACCCAAACTTATCACCATAGGTTCTAATTTCTTTTCATAATACGCCTGATACTGCTCTTCTGTAAAATCTCCATTGAATATAGGCCTAGATACACCATAATTAGCTAATATTCTATTATCTATAAATTCCATTGTGTCTTTATCTATAAACTTCGGATCTATTTTTAAAGGAATATAATCACTTTTATTATCTATAGGTAATATCCCATTTTCAGCATTTTTCATTTTTACTTCAAATTTTTTTCTTTCCTCTTCTTGTTTTTCATCATCAAGCATTGTATTAATTTTCAATATACCTTTTACTGTAAAGCTCGCCTTTACTCCAATTTCCATTCCTTGAATTATAGTATCATTAGCATTTAATAGCTTTAATAACCCTTTATTATTAGGTTTTCCCTCTTCATCTCCCCCCATAAAGTCATTCAATCCATAATCTTTTCTCCAATGAATTATATCCTCATATGGCAGTGTGTATGGCTCACCATCAGCAAAATAAAATCTAACAAATAACTTTCCTGTAACATCTTCTAAAAATTCTACATTAGTAGGATTTAATGGCCATAAACCTGTATAATACCTTTTATATTTATTGTTTTCTAATGGTATCTTTTCATAAGTTGGATATATAAAGGCATTTTTATTATATTCATACTGAAATACTATCTTAGAAATAAAATCTGATGTTGTCATTAATGGATTAGGTCCAAATTTTAATAATCTATTTAGCTCATCATTTACTACTGTTTGCATTTCATTGTTAGGATCTATTCTTATATGCTTAGGACATAATTTACTCATATCATTACATATAATCGATATTGCATTTTGAACAATATCGCTTGCATACACATTATTTCCAAACTGACTAAACATTGGTGTATATCCATTCATCATTTTTGCATACTTTGCATTTTTAATTGTTTTTTTAGCACTACTTAGAAAATTAAATATTCCTATCTTAATCACCTCCTTACTATATCCATGTAATCCTTCTTGTATCTATTTAATGTTTCATATGCAATTAATGTTGTTACAGCTCCATCTATCCAGTTATCAGGCTTACCTTGAACTTTTACTGGTGCTCTTTGAGTTCCTGAGCTCTTCCATTTAGCTGATACATTTTTAAAACACATTATATCAACTGGATTTTGTGCATAATTTAATAGATTATCCTTTAAATCAGCTTCAACTGAACTCATTGCAGATGATAATTCAAAAGCTTGACCTATTTTTTCAGTATCAAATCCATAGTCTTCCATACCCTTTTTAAAGGCTTTAGCTTGCCATTTATCATATCCAGTCATAAATACTCTTATTCTATATTTTTTATATAACATAACAAACCATTCAACTACATCTGATTGTTCAACTTCATTACCTTCACATAAGAATATATATCCTGCCTTTATCCATTCTTTAAACTTACTTTTAGTTTCATCATCTTCCATATCTCTTAATTTAGATTCAGGAATGAAATATTTTGAAAAAGTTGTTTTTGATTTAGTTTCTGGATCATAAAATAATATTCTTGCATTTGTTAGGTCATTAGTTTCTGATAAATCTGCTGCACCTATTGCAATTTTCCCTCTAAAATCTTCAATATTAGCTTCTAGATTATTCTCTATATCTTTATTACTTAACCACGCTTGTGCATTATTTTGTTTTACATTAAAATCTTTAGCTAAAACAAAGGCCTTAGTGCTTGAGCTATCCCTTGCTTCTTCAATCATTCTTCTTAAAAATGACCATTTTTTTATTTTTCCTATACCTGGATTACTTTTTTGCCAACTTAATTCATCTTCCCATACTTCTTCTTCTGAATCTTGTGTATATAACCAGATTAACCACCTTTCATTTGTCTTTTCTCCACTAAGAACCTTCCTAGCTTCAATTAACCTTTTATCTAGGTACCCATCTTGAGTAAATCCTTCTGTAGTTAACTCAAAATATAGTGGCTCATCTTGTGTTGATAACGCTTGTCTTATAGGCATTACTAAACTATCATCTTCCATTTCAAAAACCTCATCTACTGCACCAATACCAATATTTCTACCTTCTTTTGCTCCTGATTTAGCAGAAAGTTTTCTTATGCTACCTTTATTCTGATAGCTGAACTTTCCTTTTTTCTTTTTAGTTTTAGGATTTCCAAAATAAATTCCTTTAAGATTCTTTCTAGTAACCTTCTCTAAAGTTTTACTTTCCTCTCGCATTGAATTTATTGCTTGGAACATCAAATCAGCTTGTTCAAAGTCATTTGATGCACAAAGAATCTTTTTACCCATCTCTCCACAGAACCATTCAGATAAGCAAACTGCTCCGATAAGTGGTGTTTTCCCATTTTTACGCCCAACTAAAAAAAGTATATCCTGATACTTACGGACATACCTTCCAACTTCTTCATCATATATCTTTATAGCAAATATAGCTTCTATAAAAGCTTTTTGAAATATTTCTAATATAAATGGCTTACCTGCATGTGGTGCTTCAAAATGCTTACACTCATTTTCAATAAATTTAATATGTTTCTCTGAATCATCATAGTCTATTTTTATATTCATTATATTTTGATAAATAGGATCTGTTAATTCCTTTTTAAGTTTTTCAAGCTGTAAATATAGCTCTTCACCTACAATTATTTCTCCCTTATCAATCAAATCAATATATTTAAGTATCCAACTTCTTGAATTGTCATTATTCATAATCACTTAATTCCTCATCATCATCATCTCCAGTGGCAATTCCTAATATACTTGATAGTTTAGCTATATAATTTATATAACTAGCCCTTGTTTTTTCAATTACCTTTGATACTGGTAATTCTTTTTGTAATGATGAATTTGTGGGATGAATCTTTATACGACCACTTGACTTAATTATCTCATGAAGTTCGTCAAGTTCAACTCTAACTCTAGCCGCTTCCCAAATTGCTCCATCAACTAGCTGTAGTAAAGTTTCATCTGCTTTAATAAATAATTCTCTTATCCTTTTGTATTCTTTTTCAACCTTCACACTTTTCACCTCATTTCCAAAACTTTTTCAAAAAAAGTCAAAATTTTAGTGTGTGCCTAAATTACCTATCACCTCCAACGGTCCTAGTGAGGTCAAAAAAAAATAGCCTATGGGGGCTATATTATTTTCTATACTCATCAAACCATTTATCAATATAAGTAATCCATTCTTCTCTATGCTCACTCCTATAATCATTACAGTTATTAAGCCTTGATATACAAGTATCTCTATCTATATCCATTAAGATTAACTCTGCATTTGTTTCCCTAGCAAGTCTTTCTCTCTCAACTTTTCTTGGATATCCTCCAATAATCCATGCTGTTCTAAACCCACCGTATCTAGTCTTAATATTTTCTATAATAGAATTCCTTATAGCAAATACATTGTATGATAAGCTATCTGGTTTATCATACTTAGGTAATAATGTTACTGCCTGATATAAGCTATCCATATCTACCACTATATCGCCTCGCTCCATATGTTCAATTACATATGAAGTCTTACCAGACATTGGTGGACCATAAACAATATAAACTGCTTTCTCTTTTCTCTTATGTCCTCCACCACTCCAACGTTTATGATGTCTATTATGACAGCTTTGACATAATATCTCTACGTTATCTGGATTAAGACTTATCATCTTATCTTTATAATTTTCTTCAGTAAGTTCTATAATATGATGTAGCTGTATATGCTTAGATACTACAATTCTTTTATCGCATCTCTCGCAATGTATTCCATCATGCTTACTGCGTTGAAGTAATATTATTTGTCTAAAATTAATCCATTCATCTGAAGAATAGAATCTTTTTAAAACTCCAGTACTCATTACCAAGCTCCTTGCTCTATTTGTTGTTTCTTAAGTTTTAGATGCTCTCTATCATTTGAAACCTTATGAGGATTATCACACCATCTTCCTTTTTGTCTATTGCCTAACCAAAACTTAATAGCTGATACATCTGGTGGAATTTCTTCTTCAAATTCAACAGTAACTACATTTTCTTTTTGAAGTTTTCTTCCTTCTTCATCATAATGATCCTCTTTAACTTTTATCGCTTGAACCTTAGTTACTTTATACCCACATGCTCTTTTATATAATGCATTTTCTACCTTTGCATCAGCGGTCTCTTTACCCCTTTTTAAATGGTCTAAAAAGTCCGAGTATTCCTTTTTATACTTCTCAAATGTAGATTTTGAAATACCTAAGTTTTTTGCAATTTGCCTTTCAGACAATCCCAAAGATGCCCATATTTCAACGTCTGCAAGCTTTTGTTTAATCTCATCCCATTTGCTTTTTGCCATATCATTTCACCCCCTTTCTATTCGGACCATTTATTTATTTTTTTTAATATTTTTAAAGCATTTCCCATCTTTAATTTTATAGTTGTTTTTAGTAATTTTATTTTACTTAGCCCAAATAGCTTGTATCCATTGAAAATACTAACTTTAAACTACTTTTCTATTTTTTTATTCAATCAGTAATATAGGTGACGATTACGCATACCATTTTTAAAGCACATATATTAGTAATAATTTTTATTTTAATACTTAAATAAACACCATTTCTTTTTTTACTGATTTAACCTCTAAACAGTAATTTAATCTTATATTCCCGTATCAGCTATTCTTGCAGCATCTTTTGCCATTTGTTCTTTTAATCCTAAATATCTTTTAGTTTCTTCAATACTCTTATGACCAAGTGCTATTCTTACTGCTTCTAAATTTCCATTAGTTTCTGTATATATCTTAGTAGCATATGTTTTTCTTGGACTATGTCCTGTAATATGCTCTAATCCAATAGCCTTACCTACTTCTTTTAATTTATCACTATAAGATTTTTGTGTTAATGCTTCATTCCCTTTGCCTTTTCTACTAGGAAATGCGAATTCTGACCTTTTCTTTCCTTTAAGATATTGTTTTAAATGTTTCTCTAATGCTGGTCCAATTTCTGCAATTCTCTTTTTAGGTTTTCTTCTATTTGGATTTTTAGCAACTTCACTTTGCCATTGTTTATACTGCTTTTGTTCCTGAATCTCAAAGTAACCTTTATCTAATGCATCTTTTATTTCTCCAACAGTTAATGTTATTATGTCTTGCATTCTATATCCAGTTGCTCTTGCAAGTAAAAATAACATTAAGTTTCTTTCAGGATATTCTTTACTTAATTCAACTAACTTCTCTTTATATCTTTCATACTTTGAATCTGGAATAGGATTTGCAGAACCTTTCTCCCAACATCTTATTTTTTCTTCTGTCATTACCTCACCTGCTTAATAGCTCCTCGTCTACTTCTCCTATATGAAGAATGATGCATTAACTCATTTAAATCTCTTTCTGATAAGTTTTCTTTTTTCTTATTCCTTATCCAATTTAATTTTTCATAATTATCTGGTTGATTTTCTTTTATAATCCTTCCAATGCTCATATCCTAATCCCCCTTTTTAAGCATAATAAAAGAGCTGTTATTTCTAACAACTCTTAAATTCATTTGTCAATCTTCTTGGTACATCCCAAGGAATTGCATAACCTATATCTTTTTTTAATACTATATCTCCATCTTCTTTTGTTTCATATAATGATCTATTCTTTAATATAAAGGTTTTATCACTCATATATTGTTTGCTTTCGTACTTTGTTATCTTTTTTACTTCATTTTCATAAAACTTTAGATGTTTTCTATTTTTTAAGTGAATAGGCTTTAAATTTTTAAAATTTCTTTGGATGCATTTGTTTACTGCTGATTTATTAACATTTAACTCTTCTGAAATCTCTTTTGCATTTAATCCATTTGCATATAATTGATTTACTAATTCTTTATTCATACCTATCCCTCCTAAAAATGATATAGTTTCCCCCAACCCATTCAAAGTGGACATTTTCAAATTTTAATAAGTAATATCCCTATGAACTTTGTGTTATTTCCGATTTATTATATAAATATAGTAATATAATTAGAAAAAAATAGCACCTTACGTTTAAGTATAACTTTTTACGTTTTAAGTGCTATTTTGATTTTTAATAAACTTTTTCTATTATTTTTATATATTTTCTACTTTTTTCTTATTTCCAACATTCATCAATTCTCTTTCTTAATGTTTCAGCTCTGAATGCTGATGTAATTACATGTCCACTTTCAGTTACAATTATAGCTAATGTCTTATTCCCTTCAGTTGCATCTAATAATAACTGCGTTTCTTTAGCATTCCTTATTAATCTTCTCCCTGGAGCTGAATCTGAATTTAATATAGCTATTATCTTATCTATATTTACATTGTTCTCATATCCTGCGTTAATAAATCTCCCCATTTTAATTACCTCTCTTTTCAATCTATTCTTGTAATTACTTCACTATAAATTTTGAATTGTTCGCTACTATTCTCAATCCTTAGTTCTCTTTTGTTGTTTCTTTATATTTTCCATTCATAAAAACAATCTATTATTGATAATTTTAAGTTAATTATTTTTCTTATTAACATAGACTTTTTACAAGGCTTGAATAAATTACAACCTATTAAACAATATTCGTCACATTCTCCCCAGTAATCTCTTTCCCAACGATAATAAGGACATTTACTACAATCATTTTCTTTCAAAATATCTCACCTTCTTCCTCGCATTTATTTCAAATTGTTACTAATAAACTTGATACCCATTATAATAAAAATATCCTATTCCCTTTTCTAATGCTTGTCCTATAAGAATACACTCTAAAACAGTTGGACAACTTCCTTGTATTATTTC
>OCPP01000373.1_pt1 | contig 33885 bp, 27 predicted proteins | sample 1538211 | NCBI WGS metagenome assembly OCPP01 (sample SAMEA2580193, study PRJEB22360) | human gut metagenome | biome: human gut; feature: human-associated habitat; material: faeces | place: Denmark | collected 2008/2010
ATTCATATTCGCCAGCTTCGCAGCCTGGTCGGCTGCGATACATGCATCGATGATCTCCTGAATATCACCATTCATGATCTTATCTAATTTGTAAAGTGTCAGGTTGATACGGTGGTCTGTCACACGTCCCTGTGGGAAGTTGTAAGTTCTGATCTTTTCAGAACGGTCACCGGTACCGATCTGGCTCTTACGAAGTTCAGCTTCTGCATCATGTGCTTTCTGCTGCTCTAAGTCAAATAACTTTGTACGGAGTAACGCAAACGCTTTTGCCTTGTTCTGGATCTGTGATTTTTCAGTCTGGCTGTAGATCACGATTCCAGTTGGAATATGTGTTAAACGGACCGCAGAGTCTGTGGTGTTGACACACTGTCCACCTGCTCCTGACGCACGGCAGACATCGATACGGATATCTTTCTCATCAATCTGTACGTCAACATCTTCCGCCTCCGGCATCACAGCTACCGTGATGGTAGAGGTATGGATACGTCCGCCGGATTCAGTCTCAGGCACACGCTGTACACGGTGCACACCGGATTCGTATTTCATAACGGAGTAAGCACCTGCTCCTGTGATCATGAATGTCACACTCTTCATGCCGCCGATTCCGGTGTCGTCACATTCCATGATCTCTGTTTTCCAGTTCTTTGTCTCTGCATAATGCTGATACATACGGTAAATCTCTGCCGCAAATAACGCAGCCTCATCTCCACCGGCACCGGCACGGATCTCCACGATAACGTTTTTGTCATCGTTCGGGTCTTTTGGCAAAAGAAGGATTTTTAATTCATTCTCTAATTCTGCGACACGGTTCTTTGCATCGTTTAACTCCTCTTTGGCGAGTTCGCGCATCTCTTCGTCAGATTCTTCCTCCAACATGGCAAGCGAATCCTCGATGTTCTGCTTGCACTGTTTGTATTCTTTGTAAGCCTCCACGATCGGTAAAATATCGCTCTGTTCTTTCATCAGCTTACGGAAACGTTCCGGATTATTTGCCACATCCGGCTCACTTAATTCACTCATCAACTCTTCATAACGGATGAGTAAGTCCTCTAATTTATCAAACATATTTCTCCCTCATTTCTGTCTAATCAAATATCGTGATTTCATCACTCAATAATTTCGTCGTTCGTCAAATGCAAATAAATTTGCATTTTCCTCTCTTTCGCTCATTATATTTCTACACTCTGATGCCGCTACAACATCCCAGTCGCAACCCTGTCATTTCCTGCAAGGTCTTTTTTCACACAGACGTTTGAAAATCCTGCGTCTGTCATCATTTTAGATACATCTTTTCCCTGATCATACCCAATCTCAAACATCAGAGAACCGCCACAATTCAGATAATCTTTACTCTGTTCCACGATCTTGCGGTAAAAGTAAAGTCCATCCTCTTTTCCATCTAACGCCTCGATCGGTTCAAACACCTGTACCTCCGGCATAAGCTGCGGAATCACATCTGTTGGGATATAAGGCGGATTTGACACGATCACATCAAACTTCTCCGTGACCATCTCAAAAAGGTCACTGCGTTCAAAAAGAACCGGCACCTCATTTAATTTTGCATTCTCTTTTGCAACGTTGACCGCCTGCTTGGAGATATCAACTGCATATCCTTTCACGCCCTCAACGTTATGTAAAATACTGATAATAATACAACCGGAACCGGTACACATATCAAGTACTTTCATTCCCGGCTTTACTGTTTTTAATGCTTCCTCCACAAGTGTCTCTGTATCCTGTCTTGGAATCAGGACATTGGAATTTACCTTAAACTTAAGTCCCATAAATTCCGTTTCTCCCACAATATACTGCAGCGGGATATGTTCTGCACGTTTTTTGATGGCAAGTTCATATTCCTTCAGCAGATCATCCGGAAGATCATCTTCCATATGCATATAATAAAATTTACGGTCTATCTTACAGCCCATTTCCAAAAGCAGCCATGCATCTGTTTTCGCATCTGCAATATGCGACAGCTCCAGCACTTTTTCTCCATGGGCAACAGCTTCCCGATATGTCATTCTTATCTCACGCCCTTCTACTTCATTTCCCGGCGGATTTCTTCCACATAAGGTTTCCAGTCAAAAACGGCCTCCACAGAGGCAATTCCAACCTCGATCATCTCATCATCCGGTTCTTTTGTTGTCAAACCTTGCAGCCATAATCCCGGCTTGCTCAAAAGATTCACAACTGCATTATCGCTTCTTCCTGCCAGCCGGATAAATTCATAGGATACACCTGCGATCACCGGGATCAGAAGCAGACGCAAAACCACACGGAGGATTGGAGAATCCACGCGGATAAACATAAAAAACAAAATGCTGACTAACATTACGATCAAAAGAAAACTCGTTCCACAGCGTTTATGGAATCTGGAACTTTTTCTCACATTATCCACGGTAAGATCCATGCCATGTTCAATGCAGTTGATACATTTATGTTCTGCACCATGGTACATATAAACACGCCGGATATCCTTCATCAGAGAGATAAGTGCTACATATCCGATGAAAATCACCAGACGGATCACTCCCTCTAGCAATGCGATCACCCACTGGGATGTAATTACTTTCTGAAACAGAGTCGATAAATAATATGGAAGCATCATAAATACTGCCACAGCAAGAACAATCGATAATACAACCGTTCCGCCCATCATGGCATTTTCCTGCTTCTTCTCTTTCTGCTCCTGTCTCCTGCGCTCTTCTTCCGTCATTGGCTCTTTTTTCTTCTCATCCACTTCCTCATCTTCAAAAAAAGAAGCGGAATAAGTCAATGTCTGCATTCCGAGCACAAGCGACTCTATAAAACTGAATACACCTCTTAAAATCGGCATATTTCTTATTTTCTTATTCTTGATGATCCCAGTATATTCTGAAACCTTCACTTCAATCTCATGGTCAGGCTTTCTCACTGCAACGGCGTACTTTTCCTGATTCTTCATCATCACGCCTTCCATGACAGCCTGTCCGCCAATTCCTGAATATCTCATTTTAAAAACCATGTCTTTCTCATAGAGTTTCCATGTTCTAAAAAAGGTTGAGATTTAATAACCTCAACCTTATCTGTAACCACTTTTTTCTATTTGTTGATACCGTATTTCTTGTTGAACTTATCAATACGACCATCAGCTCTGTTAGCTTTCTGCTGACCTGTGTAGAATGGATGGCATTTAGAACAGATCTCAACGTGGATATCTTCCTTTGTTGATCCTGTAACAAATGTATTTCCACAGTTACATGTAACAGTTGCCTGATAATAATCTGGATGGATTCCTTCTCTCATGATTTTCACCTCTTCTATTCTTATCGTTGATTTGTTGCGCTTGTTCTATATTCTTTATGCCCGTATACCCGATTCGCATATGGCACTTACTGCAAGAATATACACGATATAAAAACTGTCCAGAATCTGTAAAAGATTCTTTATCCCGATAAACAGCTTTTAAAGTATAGCATACGCATCATAGTAAATCAAGATATTTTTTTAAATAATTCTATTTTTCTTTACCATTGCGATATATTCTTTATTATTCTTTGTGCGGGCGAACATATTTAAAATATTCTCCACTGCCTCATCTGCACGCATACCATTGTAAGCCTTGCGCATGATCTCCACTGCCTCTAACTCATCCGGGTCAAGCAGCAGGTCTTCTCTTCTGGTTCCTGACTTTACAATATCGATTGCCGGGAACACACGTTTTTCGGAAAGTTTGCGGTCGAGTACAAGTTCCATGTTACCGGTTCCCTTAAACTCCTCGAACACAACGTCGTCCATCTTACTTCCGGTATCTACCAGTGCTGTTGCAAGAACGGTAAGGCTTCCGCCCTCTCTCATATTTCTGGCTGCACCAAAGAAACGTTTTGGCATATGAAGGGCTGCCGGATCAAGACCACCGGATAACGTACGTCCACTTGGTGGAACTGTGAGGTTGTATGCCCTTGCAAGACGTGTGATACTGTCGAGCAGGATCATGACATCTTTATGATGCTCCACGAGACGTTTTGCACGCTCAATGACCATCTCAGATACTCTCTTATGATGTTCCGGTAATTCGTCAAATGTAGAATAAATAACTTCTACATTATCCCCTTCAATCGCTTCCTTGATATCGGTAACTTCCTCCGGTCTTTCATCGATCAGTAAAATGATCAGATGCATGTCCGGATTAGATGCTGTAACCGATTTTGCAATCTCTTTTAACAGAGTTGTCTTACCTGCTTTCGGCTGGGAAACGATCATACCACGCTGTCCCTTACCGATCGGTGAGATCAGATCCACGATCCTCATTGCAACACTGCTGCCCGGTCTCTCCAAACGGATTCTCTGATTAGGGAAAATCGGTGTGAGGTCTTCAAAATTCTTTCTCTGCTGGATCACGCCCGGCTGATAACCGTTGATCGTTGTGATATATAATAATGCAGAGAACTTCTCCTGCTGTGTTTTGATTCTTGTGTTACCACAGATAATATCACCTGTTTTCAGATTGAACTTACGGATCTGGGATGGAGACACATAAACGTCATTCTCCCCCGGCAGATAATTGTCGGAACGGATAAATCCGAATCCATCCTGCATAACCTCAAGAATTCCATTCACAGTGATTCCGCTGTCAAGATTCTTGATCGTATCATCCTGGCTTGCTTCCTCACGCTCTCCCTCTTTTGATCCCTCTTTGGCTGATTCTGCTGAATCTGCTCTTTTTCTCTCCGGTTTCTCGGAAGGAGCTGACTGTTCCTGTTTTTTCTCCGATTCTTTTGCCGCTTTTTCTTTTTCCTTCTTCGCATCCTCTGCAAGCATTGCTTCTACAAGATCGGCTTTCTTCATTGTGGAAGTGCTTTTAATTCCTCTTGATTTTGCTAAATCACGCAAAACCGTTGCTGATAAGCTTTCATATTTTTCTCTCATTCAATGACTCCTTAATCATAATTGTATCATTTGGGAACAACGTCTGAATCGACTAAATGAATCTATAACTGCAATTTATTATACAACACTTTTTACGAAATAGGAAGTCCTAATTTTCTTGATTAATAAAAAAGGAAATGTTATCATTACTTTCAGAGCTTTAAAACGAATATTTACATAAAGGAGACAGTTCATATCATGGATTTAAAAGAAAAAGCATTAGCCATGCATAAAGAGTGGAATGGCAAATTAGAAACGATCGCAAAATCAAAGGTCAACTCCAGAGAGGACCTTGCAATTGCATACACACCGGGCGTTGCCGAACCATGTAAAGTCATTGCAGAAGATAAAGAAGTAGCCTACACTTATACCATGAAGGCAAACACTGTTGCCGTCATTTCCGACGGAAGTGCTGTCTTAGGACTTGGCAATATCGGGCCATATGCCGCTATGCCTGTTATGGAAGGAAAATGTGTTCTTTTCAAAGAATTCGGCGATGTGAATGCTGTTCCGATCTGTTTAGACACACAGGACACCGAAGAGATCATTGCAACCATCAAAAATATTGCTCCTGCATTCGGCGGAATCAATCTTGAGGACATCTCCGCTCCACGCTGTTTTGAGATTGAGGAACGTTTAAAGGCAATGCTCGATATCCCGGTATTCCATGATGACCAGCATGGCACTGCAATCGTTGTCCTTGCCGGAATCATCAACGGTCTGCGTGTCACTGGCAAGAAAAAAGAAGACTGTAAAGTCGTTGTCAACGGCGCCGGTTCTGCGGGCGTTGCCATCACCAAACTGCTCCTCACTTACGGTTTCAAACATGTGACTATGTGCGACCGCGAAGGTATCATTGGAAAAGATTACCCGAATTTAAACTGGATGCAGAAAAAAATGACCGAGGTAACAAATTTAGAAAATGCTTCCGGTACACTTGCCGATGCATTAAAGGGCGCTGATATTTTTGTCGGGGTTTCCGCTCCAAATATCGTAACTCCTGAAATGGTTGCCTCTATGAATAAAGATTCCATTCTTTTTGCAATGGCAAATCCAATACCGGAAATCATGCCGGACGTTGCAAAGGCAGCCGGCGCAAGAGTTGTTGGAACCGGAAGAAGTGATTTCCCGAACCAGGTCAACAATGTGATCGCGTTCCCTGGCATTTTCAAAGGTGCCCTGGAGGGACGTGCCACACAGATCACCGAGGAAATGAAGCTTGCCGCTGCTGAAGCTCTGGCACATCTTGTTTCCGATGAGGAATTAAACGATGAATTTATTATGCCGGAAGCTTTCGACCCGCGTGTTGCAGAGGTGGTAAGCCAGGCAGTAAAATCCCATATTGTAAAATAAACATGGATATGTCAGATAAAAAATTCTGGGGAGACAAACCATATTTTTCCCTTGACCATTATCTAAAACAGACGTTTGGCGAAAAAGTCTACCGCCTGTCCTTAAACGGCGGGATGACCTGTCCAAACCGTGACGGGACACTGGATTCGCGCGGCTGTATTTTTTGCAGTGCCGGGGGAAGCGGCGATTTTGCCACTGCCCCTTCCCTCTCTGTCACAGAGCAGATCACGCAGGCGAAAGAACGCATCAGCAGGAAAAGTAACTGCCGGAAGTTTATCGCCTATTTTCAGGCATACACGAATACCTATGCTCCCGTTTCCTATTTAAGAGAACTTTTTACGGAGGCGATCGCACAGCCGGATATTGCTGCACTCTCCATCGCAACACGCTGTGACTGTCTCCCACCCGAAGTGCTCGATCTGCTCTCCGAACTGAACTGCCAAAAACCTGTCTGGATAGAACTTGGTCTGCAATCCATTCACAACGATACGCTGCGGCAGATCCGGAGCGGTTTCACTTATGAGCAGTATTTATCTGCGGTGGACGCCCTGAAAGATCGTGGTCTTTCCGTTATCACGCATTTGATCCTCGGATTGCCCGGTGAGACGAAAAAAATGATGCTTGCATCGGTAGACGCTGTTGCACATCTTCCGATAGATGGCGTAAAACTGCAGCTTCTCCACATACTGAAAGATACCGATCTGGCTCTGCTCTATGAAACAGCGCCTTTTCCCGTTTTTTCTCTGGAGGAATACTGTGATTTTGTTGTGACCTGTATCGAACATCTCCCACCGGAAATGGTGATCCACCGCCTCACAGGCGACGGTCCACGTTCCCTTCTGATTGCACCGCTATGGAGCACGGATAAGAAACGCGTCTTAAATACGATATACAAGCGCTTCCGGGAGCGTGATACATGGCAGGGAAAGCTATATCAATAACGGATATGGGCGATTGCAAAACTCATAATTAAAGTAGCGCCAATTGTGAAGAATTGACAAAAGCTTGAGAAGACATTGGGGAGCCGCCAGTCCTTAGAAATCAGATTCTGTATTTCATTCTGATTTATCAGGAATGAAATACAGGATATGAGTTCTTAGTACTGTTGCGAGCGACACATAGCGAAAGCGTGTCTTCGAAAATTTTGTTAATTCTTCACAATATTCTCAACTTGAATCAGAGTTTTGCAATCGTCTAATACCCACATAAAAGAAAGAGGTGTATATAAATGGCCGAACCATTTACCATATATAAATTAACGATTTTAAACATGTTGGATAAAGTTGATTTTCCCTTGACCAATACACAGATTTCGAACTTTTTTCTCGAACAGGACTACACTGATTATTTCCGTGTCCAGCAGGTCATCAGCGATCTGGTCGACGCCGATCTGATCCGTACAGAATCCACGCACAGTAACACCCAGTACACCATCACTGCTGCCGGAAAAGAGACGCTGGAATTTTTCAAAGACAAGATTTCCGATGCGATCGAACACGACACGATGGCTTTTCTGGAAAAAAACAAGCTTCAGCTTCGAAATGACAATTCCATTCTGGCAGACTATTATAAAACGCCAAATCAGGACTACGCCGTGCGCTGTCAGTACCGCGAACATAATACAAACATCATCGATCTGACGTTAAGTGTCAAAAACCGTGCACAGGCAGAAGCAATCTGCAACAACTGGAAAAATCTGAATGAAGATGTATATGCGTATCTGATGGATATACTTTTGAAGTAGCAGAAAGGACTTAATATGGCAAAACAGAACTGGAAACCGGGAAATATGCTCTATCCGCTCCCTGCGGTCATGGTGAGCTGCCAGAGTTCCACAGCGCACGATCCTCTGTGCGAAAAACCGGAATTAGATGGAAAACCGAATATTATTACTGTCGCATGGGCAGGGACGGTCTGCACCAATCCGCCGATGGTTTCGATTTCCGTCCGCCCGGAGCGCTACTCATACCACCTGATTGAGGAGTCCGGCGAGTTTGTGATCAATTTAACAACCGAAAAACTGGTGAAAGCTACGGACTACTGTGGGGTTCGCTCCGGCCGTGATGTTGACAAATTTAAAGAAATGCATTTGACGCCGCTCGCCTCAAAACACATCCACGCACCCGGAATTGCGGAAAGCCCTGTGAATATCGAATGCAAAGTCCGTGAGATCAAACCTCTCGGCAGTCACTCTATGATCCTTGCGGATGTTGTTGGTGTGACCATTGACGATACCCTGCTCGACGAAAAAGGAAAATTCGAATTAAACAAAAGCGGACTTGTCACTTACTCCCACGGCGAATACTTCCTGCTCGGCAAGAAGCTTGGAACCTTTGGATACAGTGTAAAAAAAGAGAAAAAGCGAAGTCGTTAGACTTTGGCTTTTTCTCTACGATCATTTTCTTCACTTATTCTTTACAATTTCATTTTTCCTGAGTACCTTCTAAATCATTTTCTTTGTATATTGCATAAACAATGTCTACGATTATCCCTTCATCCGTTTGCTCCATTTCATTGTAAACCACCTGAATACGCTCACCAGCTGCTAACTCCGGGATTCCATTCGATGATACCACTTCTTTTGGAACTAATACCATATCACTGGTCTCCCTAATTGGTTCCGAATCATCCGGACTTACAATAAAATAATTATCTGTTATTTCCAAAATAGTCCCTATAAAATAATTTTGTGACTTTTCATTGCATCCACCAACCAGCAATAAAACAATAGCAAATAACATACATAATTTTTTCTTCATAAACTGTCTCCTGCCCAATTGAGACATACCTATATTTACCACTTCTGCATAAACGTTTATCAAATCAAAGCATATATTATCAATTCTTTATTCTGCCTTCTTGCATTTAAATCCCATTATACAACTCACAATAAAAAATACGATATTGCAAATGTTCAAAATAAACGTAATTGCACTGCCACTTAAATTATTTTCATCCACATAACAGCCTTCCGTCCAGACAATAAGATTTGATAACACAACAATACCAAGATTATTAACAAAATACATTATTTTATTAATAGGTTTCTGTTTTTTCATTGCAAAACTTACTGCAATAAGATTGCAAACAGATATTGCCAAGCAAATACATTCTGCTGCTTCTAAGTATTTAACCATTTCTAAATCCCCCTCTTCCCGAAATCATTCAAATACTATCTTAATACCATGCTCTTTTCATTTCTTTTATAATACAACATTATATATCTTATATCAATGTTTTTACAATTTATAATATCGTATTCAAAGCAAAATAATATCATGTTTATATAAAAAAATAGAGAAACTATATCTACTATAGTCTCTCTATCTTTCTATTTCCACCTGTAATATTATCACTATGCTATAAGCAAAAATTATTTTTACCTACTGCACCGACAAATAAGAATATCCCATCAGGCTTTCATCCACTTCCCTTGCAGCTTCGCGGCCTTCGCGGATCGCCCACACGACAAGCGACTGCCCTCTGTGCATATCACCTGCGGTGAAAACATTTTTCACATTGGTCGCATATGCGCCCTCTGCGGTTGCTACATTGGTTCTCGCATTCAGGTCTACCCCAAACGCATTCGCAATATAATTCTCAGCTCCTAAGAATCCGGCTGCGATCAGCACAAGGTCTGCATCCATTTTCTGTTCGGAACCCGGCACTTCTGCCATCATCATACGGCCTGTTTTCTCGTCTTTTTTGCTCTCTAATTTCACCGTGACAAGTCCACAGAGATTTCCATTTTTATCTTTCAGAAATTCTTTTACCGTGGTCTGATAGATACGTGGGTCATGTCCGAATACTGCGATCGCCTCCTCCTGACCATAATCTGTCTTGCAGACTTTTGGCCACTCCGGCCACGGATTGTTTTCCGCTCTCGTATCCGGCGCTTTCGGCATCATCTCAAGCTGTGTCACACTGGCTGCGCCATGACGGATGGATGTACCCACACAGTCATTTCCGGTGTCACCGCCACCGATGATGACCACTCTTTTTCCTTTTGCAGAAATGTACTGATTGTCTTTCAAGTCAGAATCCAAAAGGCTTTTTGTGGTAGCTTTTAAGAAATCCACTGCAAAATAAATACCTTTCGCATCTCTGCCCGGCGCCTTGATATCTCTTGGATTTTTGGCTCCACATGCCAGAACGACCCTGTCATATTCTTTTAACAGTTTTGCAGCTTTGACATCTTTGCCGACATTCGTATTTGTGACAAATGTAATGCCTTCCTCCTTCATAATGGAAACCTTGCGGTCGATCACCCATTTTTCCAGTTTCATATTCGGGATTCCGTACATCAGAAGTCCGCCCTCCCTGTCATCGCGCTCGTATACGGTTACAAGGTGTCCGCGCTTATTCAGCTGGTCTGCCACTGCAAGTCCGGCAGGACCGGAACCGATGACTGCGACTTTCTTTCCTGTGCGGACTCTCGGTGGTTTTGCTTTCGCATAGCCCTGCTCATAAGCGTTCTCGATAATGCCATGTTCGTTTTCCTTACAGGTAACGGCATCCCCCCAGTGTCCGCAGGTGCATGCTGCTTCACATAGCGCAGGACATACCCTTGATGTGAACTCCGGGAAGTTGTTCGTCTTTTTCAGACGGTTGTATGCCTGCTCCCAGTTTCCTGTGTATACAAGATCGTTCCACTCCGGGACAAGGTTATGTAATGGGCATCCGCTCGTCATTCCCATGATGTTCATTCCCGCCTGACAGAAGGGAACGCCGCAGTTCATGCAGCGCGCGCCCTGTATCTGCTGTTCTTCCTTTGACAGTGGTGTGTGGAATTCGTTAAAATTTCTGATACGCTCCAATGGTGCTTCACTCACCGATGTCTCTCTTTTATAATCCATAAATCCGGTTGGTTTTCCCATGATATTTCCTCCATTTTCTTTTCGTATTCCCTACTGACGATCAACCTCTCGTATTCGCATAGAATGCTTCGATCTGTGCCTGTTCGGATGAGAGACCTTTCTCCTCCATCTGAACGATAGCCATCAGCATACGGTTGTAATCATACGGGATTACTTTCTTAAATTTCGGCAGATACTCACTGAAGTTATCCAGAATTTCCTTACCTTTTTCGGAATTGGTAAATGCCACATGCTCTTTGATCATGTCTTTTAATTCCATAACATCGTATTTATTGGACACTTCCTCAGAAAATACCATCTCTTTGTTCATGCGGGTGTAAAGGTCGTTATCCTCATCTAACACATATGCGATACCGCCGCTCATACCAGCCGCAAAGTTTTTGCCGGTTTTACCTAAAACTACGACACGTCCGCCTGTCATATACTCACAGCCATGGTCGCCGACACCTTCTACGACTGCGGAAGCGCCTGAGTTACGCGCGCAGAAACGCTCGCCTGCCACACCGCTGATGAATGCTTTTCCGCTCGTTGCGCCATAAAGGGCTACGTTACCAATGATGATATTCTCGTCTTTTTTGTATTTTACACCTGCCGGGGCATAAACCACTAATTTACCACCGGAAAGTCCCTTGCCAAAGTAGTCGTTGGAATCGCCTACAAGCTCTAAGGTCAGTCCTTTTGGAATGAACGCTCCAAAACTCTGTCCACCTGCGCCGGTACATTTAACTACAAACGTATCTTCCTCTAAGCCGGTTCCATATTTTTTTGTTATCTCGGAACCAAAAATCGTACCGAAGGAACGGTCTGTGTTCGTCACTTCCACATCAATGCTTCTGCGCTGTTTGTTTGCAAGTGCAGAGCCAAGCTGTTTTAAAAGTACCGTCTCGTCTTTTGATTTTTCCAGTTCAAAATCATATACATGTTTTGGATCAAAGGTTACTTTCTCCTTCGGTCCTGCATATGGGTTGTTTAAAATTCTGGAAAGATCGATCTCTTTCTCACGTCCGGTCAGATCTTCCCGGACTTTTAAGAGGTCGCTTCGTCCAACCATCTCATCCACGGTTCTGCAGCCAAGTTTTGCCATGTATTCACGGAGTTCCTCTGCGATAAACTTCATAAAGTTTTCCACATATTCCGGTTTTCCTGCAAAACGTTTTCTTAATTCCGGATTCTGTGTTGCGATACCTGCCGGACAGGTATCTAAGTTACAGACACGCATCATGACACATCCCATGGTTACAAGCGGAGCCGTTGCAAATCCGTATTCCTCTGCTCCGAGAAGCGCTGCGATCGCAACATCACGGCCGCTCATTAATTTTCCGTCTGTCTCAATCCTTACTTTATTGCGGAGTCCGTTCATGATCAAAGTCTGGTGTGTCTCTGCAAGTCCAAGCTCCCAAGGAAGTCCTGCATTGTGGATGGAACTTGCCGGAGCAGCACCTGTACCGCCATCGTAACCGGAGATCAGCACAACCTGTGCGCCAGCTTTTGCAACACCCGCTGCAACGGTTCCGACACCTGCCTCTGAAACAAGTTTTACGGAAATTCTTGCCGCTCTGTTAGAGTTTTTCAAATCAAAGATCAGCTGCTCTAAATCCTCGATGGAGTAAATATCATGGTGTGGTGGCGGAGAAATTAAGGATACCCCCGGTGTGGAAAGTCTTGTCTTTGCAATCCACGGATAAACTTTTTTGCCCGGAAGATGTCCACCTTCGCCCGGTTTTGCTCCCTGTGCCATCTTGATCTGGATCTCTTCCGCACTGACTAAGTACTGGCTTGTGACACCAAATCGTCCGGATGCGACCTGCTTGATCTTGGAGCATCTGTCCACTGCGGTATTTTTACTTGCGATACGCTCGTAATCCTCACCACCTTCACCGGTGTTTGATTTGCCGTGAAGCCGGTTCATCGCAATGGCAAGTGTCTCATGTGCTTCCTGTGAGATAGAACCATAGGACATCGCACCGGTCTTAAATCTTGTCACGATAGAGTCAACGCTTTCCACTTCCTCGACCGGCACACCTTTTTTCGGATAATTGAAATCCATCAGTCCACGGATGCAGCCGTCTTTTTCCTCACTGTTCACAAGCTCTGTGTACTGTTTGAACAGGTTGTAATCTCCACGTTTCGTGGATTCCTGTAACAGATGGATGGTTGCCGGATTGTAAAGGTGCTGGTCTGCACCACTTCTCATTTTGTGGCGTCCCCTGCTGTCTAAGGTGAGGTCAGTCTCTAAACCAAGCGGATCGTATGCCGCAGAATGTAATTCATTCACATCATTTTCGATGTCTTTTAATGTAATACCACCGATGCGGCTCACGGTATTTGTGAAATACTTATCGATCACGTCAGAGTCGATACCGATCGCCTCGAAGATTTTGGAACCTTCGTAAGACTGGATCGTGGAAATACCCATTTTGGAAGCGATTTTTACAATACCATTTAAGATCGCTGCATTGTAATCATCCACTGCCGCATAGTAATCTTTGTCTAACATATGCTCATCCACTAACTGTTTTACGGTATCCTGTGCCAGATATGGGTTGATCGCACAGGCACCATAACCTAACAGTGTTGCAAAATGATGTACCTCTCTCGGCTCGCCGGACTCTAAGATCATGGCGACCGCCGTTCTCTTTTTTGTCTTGACCAGATGCTGCTGCAGGGCGGACACTGCAAGCAGTGATGGGATCGGCACATGGTATTCGTCGACACCACGGTCAGACAGGATCAAAATGTTTGCGCCCTCCCTGTACGCACGGTCTGCTTCCACGAACAGACGCTCAATGGCTTTTTCGAGGCTTGTGCTCTTATAATAGGTAGTCGGGATTACTTCCACCTTAAATCCCTCTACTTTCATATTTTTAATTTTCATCAGATCGGTATTCGTAAGGATCGGATTATTGACCTTTAACACCTGACAGTTAATGGCTTTTTCTTCCAGAAGGTTTCCATCTTCTCCGATGTATACGGTTGTGGAAGTCACCACTTTTTCACGGATAGAGTCGATCGGCGGGTTGGTAACCTGTGCAAATAACTGCTTGAAGTAATTAAACAATGGCTGATGATCGGTTGCCAGTGCAGCAAGTGGCGTATCAATGCCCATGGCGGACGTTCCCTCACCACCATTTTTTGCCATCGGTAAAATGGCATCCCTCAAAGATTCATAGGTATAACCAAATGCCTTCTGCATTCTCTGACGCTCTTCCTTGGTGTATTCCGGCACACGCTGGTTTGGAATCTTAAAATCTTTTAAATTTAACAGGTTGCGGTCGATCCATTCACCGTAAGGCTGTTTGCCTGCATAAGTCTCTTTTAACTCATCATCATCGATCACTCTTCCCTTTACGGTATCTACCAGAAGCATTTTTCCCGGACGAAGTCTCTCTTTTACCACGATCTTCGTCGGATCAATGTCAAGTACACCGACCTCAGAGGAAAGAATGAGGTAATCGTCATCTGTAATGTAATAGCGGGAAGGACGGAGTCCGTTACGGTCAAGCACCGCTCCCATAATATCACCATCGGAGAAAAGAATGGATGCAGGTCCATCCCACGGCTCCATCATTGTTGCGTAATACTGGTAAAAATCTTTTTTCTTCTGGGACATGAGGCTGTTGTTTGCCCACGGCTCCGGAATTAAGATCATGACAGCGAGCGGAAGATCCATGCCGCTCATGACAAGGAATTCCAGTGTATTGTCAAGCATTGCAGAGTCGGAACCTTCGGTGTTGACGACCGGAAGCACTTTCTGTAATTCGCCCTTTAAAAATTCGGACTCCATGGTCTCCTCACGGGCAAGCATCTTATCTGCATTTCCTTTGATCGTGTTGATCTCACCGTTATGTACGATAAAACGGTTTGGATGTGCTCTCTCCCAGCTTGGGTTTGTGTTCGTAGAGAAACGGGAGTGTACGGTTGCGATCGCAGATTCATAATCTTTGTCCTGAAGATCTGCAAAGAACAAGCGGAGCTGCTCTACTAAGAACATTCCCTTGTATACAATCGTTCTGCTGGATAAAGAGACAACATAAGTATCATCATTCGACTGTTCAAACACACGTCTTGCCACATACAGCTTGCGGTCGAACGGAAGTCCCTTTTCCACATTCTTCGGACGCTTTACAAACCCCTGCATAATGCAAGGCATACAGTCGATCGCTTTCTGTCCAAGCTTTGTCGGATCGATCGGTACTTCTCTCCATCCTAAAAATTCCATGCCCTCTTTCTGGACAATGACTTCGAACATTTTCTTTGCCTGATTGCGTTTCAACTCATCCTGCGGGAAGAAAAACATACCGATACCATAATCTCTCTCACCACCAAGTTCAATACCGAGCGGTTTTACGGCTTTCGTAAAAAATTTATGAGAAATCTGTAAAAGGATACCAACACCGTCACCGGTCTTTCCTTCTGCATCTTTTCCTGCTCTGTGCTTTAAGTTTTCAACAATTTTCAAAGCATTCTCCACGGTTTCATGTGTCTTGATACCTTTGATATTGACAACCGAACCGATACCGCAGTTGTCATGTTCAAATGCCGGATCATACATTCCGTCTGTTTTTGTCTGGGAATCCTTTGGTGCAAATTTGTTCAGAGTGACCATTTTTGCAGATGTTTCTTTCTGTTGCTCTTTCATACGCAAATTCCTTTCTTAATCCAGATTGAAACTGCCGCTTTGCAGACAATCTCATTGTTGTAATAAAAAGAGGCACTCAAATAACCCAATGATCGATTGGGTATCTAAGCGCCTTTGCTTCATGAATTATTTTATTTTTCTTGTTTTCTAATATACAACTTTTTGATACTTCTGTCTATCTATTTTTTTGCAATATTGTCTGATAATTTGAATATTTATTATTTATAGCAGTATTGTTTATACTATTATAATTATATTCTTACTGTAATATATGGATACAAACAATTCTTTCCTTGTTTTATAATAAAAAAATTTTTGATTTTCAAGTGATAAAATATCACTTCAGGTGTTTTTCTGGAATTGTGTTTGAATTGTCGGAGTATAGAATATTACTATTTGTTACGGCAGATTTTAATATTCTGTTTTCTGTAATAAAAAGTTGTGATACATGGTAGATTATCTGATCACTAACCAAGACAGGCATCAGTGAAATATCGGCTTTTATTATGCCCGCACGTCAAACGACTGATATCTCTGTTGTTTTTTCTGCAATTCCTCGTCGGACAATTTCTGCTGTAACTCTGCTTCTGAAAGTTGTCCGGTAGTTTCCAGATTTCCTTCCTGCGCATCGATTGATTCCGACATATCATCCATAATTTCGGATAAAACACTCTTATCATCGGTTTTGCCGTCTGTTCCTGCTGCCTCGCCTTGAGCCTCCTTTTTCTGCTCTTCCTCGGTCTTTGGCTTATATTTCTCAGCCGCTTTCGCCATCTGCTCTCCGCGCTCTTCTGCCTCATCTAAGATGTGGAACATCTGTGAGCTGTTGTACTCCTGTTTTGCTGCCGCAATCTCATCCTCGTAAGTATGAAACTTCTCCAGCTTTTTTGCAATTTCTTCGATTGTATCCGCTTTCTGATTTTTGAGATTCTGCTTCTGTGTCTCAAAAAAAGCAATTTTTCCGTCCCGCTCTTCCTGTCTCTGTATTTTTTCCCTCGTGCTTTTTAACATGTTTGCATTTGACTGCCAGGGTGCGGACGTGTTTTTGGAAAAGTTGATCGTAACACTCATAATAGTTCTCCTGTCTTATCTCCTCTGCAAATTTGTCAATTTTCTTTTTTATCCCCAGAAATCGTATTTACTCGTCTCAAGTGCACTCAGCAATGAAGAGCCGTTCGATGTATACTGGCTCGATGTGCTCACAACATTGGACGCTGCGTTCTGGCTGATTCTTCCGCTCACAAAACTGATCTTAGAAGCAAGCCCGGTATCTCCATCCAACACTTTCTTTAACGTGTCTGCATCTGCACTCTGTAACACTTTCTCGTCAATGGAAAGACTGCCGTCTTTTGCCTGTGTGATACCAATGCTCTTCAATGCCTCTTTGTCCCCGGCAGGAATATCCTTTAACTGCTGTCTGTAAAACTCATTTAAAGTATCCCCGGTTTCCCTGAGCTGTTTTAACGTTGCGTTGTAGCTCTCGACCATTTTTTTTGCCGAGGAAACAATATCCTTTGTACTGCCGCTTTCCTTTGCCCTGTCATAAATGGAGTTCTTATCTGTTGCCACAAGACTAGAAGCATATCCGTTCAGGTTCCCCGAAATATCTTCCAGCTTCGAATAATTCTTTTTCTTTGCGATCGCCGTTGCATCCGCACTGGCATTCACTCCGTTCAGCAGACCGGAAAAAGATGACTTTTTGTTCAGGATATCTAACAGTGTTGTCTGCTGAAATGGAATTCCGCTTTTTGCGGCTGAGTGTGCAAGCATTTGTGTTGTAATTCGCATATTATTGCCTCCCTGTATGTCTTGCCAAAACTGCACCATAACGATGCATTTTGCCTTTCTTTACTCCGTATATCGGTCGGGCATTTTCTGATTTTAGCGAATTGTAACGAACAGGCTCTTTTATGTAATGAAAAATCAGCAGATCTATGTTCCGCTGATTTTTGCTTTTTTCCGCTATTTTGCAGTCCTTTTCATCCTGCGCTTCTCAGATATTTCATATAAGCCGTGACAAAATCGTTATACTTTTGTTTTGCCAGATAAACTTTGTCACCATTTTTCATCTGTATCGTGGTCGCATCATACTTGTACACTTCCCGCAGATTTACCAGAAATCCCCGGTGCGAACGGAAAAAACCCTCTCCCAGCCGCTTCTCCAACACTTCCATTTTCTCATAAAAAGTATAACTGCTCTCCGGCATATTTTTCGTGTGCAGCACAATCTTGCGCGCCTCGTTCTCCGCATACAAAATATTTTTTGCCAGAACTTCCATATAACTGCCATCTGCTTTTATCAACAGGGACATTTCCTCTTTTTCCCGCTCAAGCTGCCACATGGCGCGCTGCATCACTTCCGCAAACTTGTGCTCGTCCACCGGCTTTAACAGATAGTGAAACGCCCCGACATCATAACCTTCAAACACATATTCTTTGAACGCTGTCACAAAAATGATCATCGCATTGGATGTCTCCCGGATTTTCCGGGCTGTCTCCATGCCGTTTAACGTCTGATTTCCATCTTCTCCACGCAGGGAAACATCCAGCAGGATCACATCAAAGGATGTCTGATCTCGTAACAGTGCCTCTCCGCTGCCAAACAGGCGAACCTGTGAATCCGGGATACATTTTTCGGTCAGACTTTTTAAATACTCTCTTATAGGCTGTTCATCATCACATATCGCAATTTTCGGCATTTTCTTCACTCCATACTCTGTACTTTATCTTATATCGACCAGCTCATAAGCTTTTCTTATGGAATATGTAATGAAATGTCGTTTTTATGTAACGAATTATTTTCTCCGGTAAAAAAGGCTGACAACGGCTATTCCTGCCACTGCCATCACAACCGTAAACAAAATGCCGTTTACCGTCGGATAAAAACTGAACTCCAGCCATCCTGTCTCCGTCCGCAGCACCGCCACAAGATTTGCCGCAATATGCCCAAAAACTGCCATGGAAAGCTTCCCTGTTTTTTCCAGCACAAACGCAAGAAGCAATCCGATCACCGCCGCATACAAAAACTGCACCAGATTGACATGCATGATACCAAAGATAAGTGCTGAACCGATCAATGCCGGTGTCACGCCAAAATAAAGCTTCAGACGCTTGTACACCACACCGCGGAACAGCAATTCTTCTGCGATTGGAATCACAAGGCAGGAACCGAGCAGTTCAAACACAACCGTTCCCGCAAAAAAGGACTGGTTTGCCTCCTGAAACCCCTCCGACATCTGCACTAACGGCGTCATTGCAATGATGTTATTCACGGCAATGCCAAGTGTTGCTGCACCCACAACAGCCAAAGCTGCGTCTGTGAGCCATTTTGTATCCAATTTTTCTTTTTCAGTTCCATAGACAACCTGCTCTGCAATTTTATCCTGCTTATAAAAACTCATCGTCGCCGGGATCGTTGCAGCCGAGCAGATAAGCTGGCGCAGCATATAGGTCTGTTGCCCATCCCCCAGAAAAAGTCCCAGCACGAAGTACATAAGGCTCGACACAACATAATAAATACCAATCGGATAAATGATCTGCCAGAGTTTAAAACCGCCTGTCGTTTTCATGATATCTTCCTTTCTATCGCATCTGCTGCAGTGCTTCCACAACCTCTGCCATGTTGTCGCAGACACAGTATGCCCCTGCACGCTCTAACAGTTCTCTTTTTCCAAATCCATAGGATACGCCGACACAGCGGATTCCAAACTGATCCGCTCCAATCACGTCATACTCAGTGTCTCCGATCAGGCACATCTGGTCTTTTGTGATCTGCATATGCTCCATCCGTCTGCCAAGCTCCTCTAGTACCTGCTGTTTGGTGCTGATGCTTCCATCTAAAGTGGAACCGACGATCTCATCAAAATACGGTGTCAGGGAAAAATGTTCCAGAATACGTCTGCACGCTGTCTCCGGCTTGGAGGAAGCAAGTGCGATGACGCAGCCTGCTTCTTTTAACTTGCGGATCGTATCTGCGACACCCTCATATAATTCACACTCGAAAATTCCGGTCTTATCAAACCTCTCCCGGTATTTTAATACCGCCTGCCACGCCTTGTCCGCATCAAAGCCGTATTTTTCACGGAAAACAGGATCAAGCGGCGGTCCGATAAAACACAACAGCTTTTTCCGGTCCGGTTCCTCAATTCCAAAACTGCTTAATGCATATTGTACACACTTTGTAATTCCCTCTTCTGAGTTAATGATCGTACCATCCAGATCAAATAAGACTGCTTTTATCATATTACCTCTCTTTCAGCTCTCCAAGTAACTGCGACACTGTTTTTCCCAAAACCGGGTGACGGTAATTCGGGCAAAGTTCTGCCAGCGGTTTTAACACAAAGTCACGATTCTGCATATCAATATGCGGTATGATAAGATTCTCATCCTCGTACACAAGCTTATCATAAAAAATAATGTCAAGATCCAATGTTCTAGGTCCCCAGTGAATGATACGCTCCCTGTTAGCGTGCTGCTCGATCTCATGCAGTTTCTCCAACAGCTCCTGTGGTGATAACAGCGTCTTTAATGCGATCGCCCCGTTAACAAAATCGTCCTGCTCCACTCCGCCGTAAGGCTTTGTCACCAGAAGTTCTGACACTCTTACCTCTTTGATCTCTTTGATCCGGCGCAGTTCGTCGATTCCATTCCCAATATAGGCATTCTTGTCCCCAAGATTGGAACCGACCGCAAGATACACCTCATGCCACTGCCGTTTCATCGTCACCGACACATTTTCAAATGGAAGCCCGATTGGAGCATGTGGTTTACATAACTCAATCTCTACTCCTTTTAACACCGGCATAGAAAGAAGCATCGCTTCCGCTAACTGCTCTGCGACGCTCTCAATTAATTTGTATGTATGATCCTGTAGAAAATCTGTGATAAAATGGCTGACTTCGCCATAATTCAAAGAATCCGACAGATTGTCTGTCTTTCCAGCTTTTCTGCAGTCCAAAAAAAGTTTTGCATTCACGTAAAAGTCCTGTCCATCCCTTGTTTCCTCCGGAAAAACCCCATGATGTGCAAATACTTTTAAATTCGTTATTTTAATAAAATCTCCTGTCATCCCGATACTTCCTTTCAGCACTTCTATCTTCCTGTTATCTAAAGCCTGCAAAACTCCTGAAAAAACAGGTGTTTGGCAATTGCTTATTTTCTGTCCAGGATCGCCTCTGCCATCTGGATTGCCCGGTGATTTTCTTTTACATCATGCACACGGACAAACATACAGCCTGCTTCCACCGCCATGACCGTTGTGACAATCGTTCCCTCCACACGCTCTGCTGCCGGAAGGTCAAGTGTCAATCCGATCACAGACTTCCTTGAAGTGCCAAGCAGCACCGGATACTTTAATTCATTGAACTCTTTCAGGCGGCGGATCACTTCCAGATTGTTCTCATAACTTTTTGCAAACCCAACACCCGGGTCTAAGATGATCTTATCGTCCGCAATTCCAGCCGCTTTGGCAAGCGCGATCGTCTCCCGCAGATCCTGCTTCACGTCCTCCATAAAATTCCGGTACTCAGTATTGTCCCGGTTATGCATGAGACAGCACGCCAGCCCGGATTTTGCAATGACTTCTGACATGTGCGGGTCATATTTCAGTCCCCAGATATCGTTGATCAGATCGGCTCCTGCCTGTGCCGCCGCCTCTGCGACGCCGCTTTTATAAGTATCCACAGAGATTGGAATCCCAAACTCTTTTTTTACCGCCTCAATGACCGGAACCACCCTGCCTGTCTCCTCATCATCGGAAATCTTTGTATATCCCGGTCGTGTGGATTCCCCGCCGATGTCGATCACATCTGCGCCGTCTCCTATCATCTCTTCCACGTGCTTTAATGCCGCATCAATCTGATTGAACTTTCCACCATCGGAAAAAGAGTCCGGTGTCACATTTAAAATTCCCATAATATAAGTATGTCCTGTTGTTGCAAAATCCCTGCTACCTATTCTCATTTTTCTAACCTTTCCTGACTTTATCTTACGCTCTTACCAGATCAAAAAACTGTCTTTGAAGCCTCTCATCCTGTTCAAAAACACCGCGCGTCACAAATGTTACCGTCTTGCTTCCCGGCTTTTTCACACCACGCATCGTCATGCACATATGCTCTGCTTCCAGCATGACCATTGCGCCCTGTGGCTTTAAATATTCCATTAATGCATCTGCGATCTGTGCCGTCAACTGTTCCTGGATCTGCGGACGCTTTGCATACACTTCCACGGTTCTTGCCAGTTTGCTGAGACCTACGACTTTTCCATCCGGGATATACGCAATATGCGCTTTTCCGTAAAAAGGCATAAAATGATGCTCACAGGTCGAGTAAAATGTAATATCTTTTTCGAGAACCATCGCATTGTCTTTCACATGAAATGTCTTTGACAGCGGTTCTTCAGCGGTCTGCGTCAGTCCACCAAATATCTCTTCATACATTCTGGCAATGCGGTCAGGGGTATCGAGAAGCCCTTCTCTATCCGGGTTTTCCCCGATTCCTTCCAATATTAATTTTACGCCCTCTTGTATTTTCTTTTTATCCATCTTTTTTCCTTCTTTACCGATACTGAAATGATATGGTCCACGTACGATACTGCATTCCTATGTACGCTTTTATCGATCAATCCGACTGCATGATCTGCCTGATCTCTTTGAGATAAGATAAGGAGCCAAATGCAAGGATCACGCCGTCTTTTTTCGTGTGTTCCAGTGCCAGCTGCACTGCTTCCTTCATGGAACTGCATGCACTGACCTTCGGAAGCGGTTCCATACCTCCTGCTCCCTGTGGACTATTTTCTGTTCCCTGTACTTTTTCTGGCTTTCCGGCTCTCTCTTTCCACAGACGAGCCACGATCGCTTCTGCCTCGGACGCAAGTTCTTCCGCTTTCATCGCCCTCGGATTATCCGGCGTCACTGTAAAGGCGGCTCCCGCATAAGGCAGCATTGCCTCCAGCACTTTTTTGTGTTCCTTATCTGCAAGTACACCTATTATATAAGTTATTGGAATGTTTGTAAAATATTTTTCCACAGACGCACTTAATTGAAGTGCCGCATCCTCATTGTGCGCACCGTCTATGATAAACAGCGGCTGTTCTCCTATGATCTCAAACCTGCCCGGCCACACGGTATTTCTGATCCCGTCTATAATGATCCGGTCTGCAATTCCAAGAACCTCCTTTAACACTGTGACCGCCAGACAGCAGTTTTCCACCTGATATGTCCCTGTAAGCTGGGTTGTCACCGTTCCAAGTCCCGGATGATCGAATCTGATCTCTTTTAACGTTTCGGTTTCCACCGTTACCTTGGAAACATCGGCGGTATAAAGCCTTGCATGCTGTTTTTCTGCCTCTGCTTCTATCGCCTCCATTGCCTCTGCTTTTTGCAGGATAGTCACGACCGGACAATCTTTTTTGATAATGCCGGCTTTTGCCTGTGCGATCTCAGTCAGTGTATTTCCAAGAAACTGCATATGATCCATGCTGACAGAAGTAATGACGGAGCACACCGGCTTTCGGATCACATTCGTTGCATCTGTTCTGCCGCCCATTCCAACTTCCAACAGTACATAATCACATTTTTTCTGATAAAAATACAAAAATGCCATCGCTGTTTCCACTTCAAAAATCGTCGGATGTTCCATACCTTTTTCCACCATGCGGTCACAGGCACACTTCACCTGTTCCATGATATCCGCATACTCCTCGTGGCTCATGGACTGAAGATTGATCCGCCACACTTCCATCGGATCAAACACCGCCGGGGAACTATATCTGCCTACCCGGTATCCGGCTTCTATGAGTACCCGCTCTAAATAAGCCCCGGTAGAACCTTTTCCATTCGTTCCCGCAATGTGGATGATCTTAAGCCGCTCCTGTATATCCCCAAGCTCGTGCATTAAATTTTCAATACTATCAAGTCCTAATATGCTTCCCGATCTGCTGACATTTACGGCATACGCTCTTGCCTGCTCGTAATTCATTTTCCCACCTTACTTCTTTTGGTTTTATTTAACGCTTCGTTCCCTTGGTGTCACGATTTCCAACACGAAGTCTGTTTAAGACAACCTCTTTTCCCTTTACTTCAACGGTCTGCTCGTTCTCGCCGTCTAACACATAAATGTTACTCAATGCATCTCCTGCATTCAGTTTCATGCCACGCACGCCGACTGCTCCCTTTTTCTTTTCCGGGATTGTGGAAGCCTCAATACGCAAAAACATTTCTTTCTCAGACTGCATGACAACCGTCTCCTCACCTGTCATTGCGTGCACGATCAGAAGTTCATCATCCTCATTTAACTTCGTTGAGGCTGTCGTTCTCTTTGCCACGTCAAATTCACTTCCGTCAACCATCTTAAGCATGGCTGTTTTGGTTCCAAATAATAATCTGGAGTGAATGATCGCACCGAGGTTGATAATGTATATAAAGTTTTCCTCACTACTATCGTAGTTACTTAGATTGTCGATTGGAATTCCCTTATCTCGGAACTTTCCATATGGAAGATCAAGCACTTTCAACAGATGCATCTGTCCTTTGTTTGTAAAAATACAGATTTTATCCGTGTTCTTACAGGTTAAGATGTAACGGTTTTCCGTATCCGCTGCCTCTTTATTTCTCTCATAGACACTGACATCCACCGTTTTTGCATAGCCAAAGCGATCCATGAGGAACACCACATCCATCTCCTCAATCTTCTTCTCTTCCACAACCGCTTCCTCAAGATTGTCGATCAGAGTTTTTCTCGGAACCGCATACTGTTTCTTATAAGACTGAAGTTCTTTGATCAGCACTTTCGCCATGGTGGCACGGTTTTCCAAAATGTCCTCATACTCGGCGATATGCTTTAACGTATCCTCATGGTCTTTCATCAATGCCTCGATTTCTAAACCGATCAGCTTCTGTAAACGCATCTCCAGGATTGCCGTGGTCTGACGCTCTGTAAAACGGAGCTCTGATGCCATTTTTTCTGACTGTGCCGATTTAAAGGTGATATTGTCCGTCACACCATCGGTCAGACATGCTCTTGCATCTTTTACATTCTTACTTCCGCGAAGGATTTCAATAATAAGGTCAATGACATCACACGCCTTGATCAATCCTTCCTGTATTTCTTTTTTGTCTAATTCTTTTTTCAGTAATGTTTGATATTTTCTTGTGGCAAGCTCATACTGGAACTTCACATGATGACGGATGATTGGCACAAGTCCCAGCGTCTCAGGCCGTCCCTCCGCAACTGCCAGCATATTCACACCAAATGTGTCCTCTAACTTTGTCTTTTTATACAGCAGATTGATGAGATTCTGCGTATCGGCTCCTTTTCGAAGCTCTAACACAATACGGATTCCCTCTTTGGAGGACTGGTTTGTGATATCCACGATATCATTTGTTTTCTTGGTCTCCACGAGACTGTATACATCATTCAAAAATTTTCCGATGTTCGCACCGATCATCGTATATGGGATCTCAGTGATAACAATGCGCTCTTTTCCACCTTTGACCTGCTCCACTTCCACTTTTCCACGGATTTTGATCTTACCCATACCGGTGGAATAGATCTGGATCAGATCGTCCTTATTGGCAATAATTCCTCCTGTCGGGAAATCAGGTCCCGGAATATATTCCATCATCTGCTCAGTATTGATATCCGGATTCTTAATGTATGCGATCACACCGTCGATCACTTCGCCCAGATTGTGCGGTGGTGTGCTTGTCACCATACCGACCGCAATACCATCGGAACCGTTCACCAAGAGATTCGGGATCTTGACCGGCAAAACTTCCGGCTCTTTCTCTGTCTCATCAAAGTTTGGCACAAAATCCACGACATCCTTATCCAGATCCGATAAAAATGCTTCCTGCGTGATTTTCTGCAGACGCGCCTCCGTGTAACGCATCGCAGCTGCGCCATCTCCCTCGATAGAACCAAAGTTACCGTGTCCATCTACAAGCGGCAGCCCTTTCTTAAATTCCTGTGCCATGACAACAAGTGCGTCATAAATAGAACTGTCGCCATGTGGATGATATTTACCCATGGTATCGCCGACAATACGCGCACATTTACGGTACGGCTTGTCATACCGGATTCCCAGTTCGTACATATCATATAAAGTTCTTCGCTGCACCGGTTTTAAGCCATCGCGGACATCCGGCAAAGCTCTTGCGATAATAACACTCATCGCATAATCTATATAAGATTTCTGCATCAGTTCCGAATACTCGGTACGGATAATCTGTTCTTCCTGCTGCATCATATAACCTCTCTATCTGTTATTCTACAGACCATTGCAAAATGTTTGTCATCTGCTTTACGATTTTTCAATGATCTACTGCCATTTTTACCGTCTGCACTATACGTCGAGTTCTGCGTCATGCGCATGTTCATAAATAAATGTCTTTCTCGGTGGAACATCATTTCCCATCAGAAGCTCTGTGATATCAGAAGCCATGCGGCCGTCCTCGATTTCAATCCGCTTTAACATTCTGGTAGCCGGATTCAATGTAGTCTCCCACAACTGCTCGGCATCCATCTCACCAAGACCTTTGTAACGCTGTAAGGTAAAGTTACTTCCCTTATGTGCTTTTCTGTATTTTTCCAGAGCCGCATCATCGTAAAGATACTCTTCCTCGCCCTTGCCCGGAATGACTTTGTAAAGCGGTGGCATTGCCACATAGACATGTCCTTCATAGATAAGTTCCGGCATAAAACGGTAAAACAATGTCAGAAGCAGTGTTGAGATATGTGCTCCGTCCACATCGGCATCCGCCATGATGATGATCTTGTCATAACGAAGTTTTGTGATATCAAAATCGTTTCCATATCCCTCGGAAAAACCACATCCAAACGCATTGATCATGGTCTTGATCTCTGCATTGGCTAACACCTTGTCAATACTTGCTTTTTCCACATTTAAGATTTTACCCCTGATTGGCAGGATTGCCTGATAATTTCTGTCTCTCGCTGTCTTTGCGGAACCTCCGGCGGAATCTCCCTCGACGATGAAGATTTCACAGATGGAAGCGTCCCTGCTCTCACAATTTGCAAGCTTTCCATTGGAATCAAACGAAAACTTCTGCTTGGTGAGCAGATTGGTCTTGGCGCGCTCCTCGGTCTTACGGATCTTTGCCGCTTTTTCCGCGCAGGAGATGACCGTTTTCAATGTCTCTAAGTTTTTATCAAAAAATAACTGAATCTCGTCGCCGGTCACTTTTGCAGTGGCTTTCGCCGCATCCTGATTATCTAATTTCGTCTTTGTCTGTCCCTCAAATCTCGGATCAGGATGTTTGATGGAAACAACTGCCGTCATTCCGTTTCGGACATCCGCTCCGGTGAAGTTCACATCTTTTTCTTTTAAAATACCAAGTTCTCTCGCATAAGAATTAATGACGGTTGTAAATACGGTTTTAAATCCCGTGATATGTGTACCACCCTCGGCATTAAAAATATTATTACAGAATCCCAGGATATTCTCATGAAATTCATTCGTGTACTGGAATGCAGCTTCCACGGTAATGCCTTCAGATTCCCCTTTAAAGTAGACGACATCATGAAGCACTTCCGTATTTTTATTCAAATCCTTTACAAAACCACGGATTCCATCTTCCTCATGATATACGATATGTTCGACTTCCTCGCCACGACGGTCCTCATAAATGATCGTAAGTTTCGGATTCAGATATGCCGTCTCATGCATACGGCTTTTGATCTCATCCTCTTTGAATCTCGTCTTTTCAAAAATTTCCGGATCTGGAAGAAAGTTTACTTTGGTTCCGGTCTTTTTTGTCTTGCCAATCTTAGGAAGCAATCCATTCTCCAATTCCACAACCGGAACGCCTCTCTCATAGCGGTCGTGATGAATATACCCCTCTCTGCTGATCTCCACATCCATATAAACAGACAATGCATTGACAACGGAAGAACCTACTCCGTGAAGCCCTCCACTCGTCTTATATGCGGAATCATCAAACTTACCGCCGGCGTGTAAGGTTGTGTATACAAGACGTGCTGCCGAAACACCTTTGGCGTGCATTCCGACCGGAACGCCTCGTCCATTATCTTCTACCGTACAGGAACCATTCTTCTCCAATGTGACATGGATCGTATCACATGCCCCTGCCAGATGCTCATCCACAGAGTTGTCTACGATCTCATAGATCAGGTGGTTCAATCCCTTTCTGGAAACACTTCCGATATACATTCCCGGTCTTTTCCGAACAGCCTCTAACCCTTCTAAAACCGATATGCTGTGCTCATCATAACCTGCCATTTCTTACCTCACTTCATTCATTTTCCTGCGCTCTGTCACAAACTTGCAGATTCATTTCATAATATTCTTTCAAATCTGCCCTACTCTTCTACCTTCTGCTGGTTCATATGTGCAATGACCATCATCGCAATCTTAAAGGTCATTGCATCATCAAACTTACGGATATCTAATCCGATTGCCTTCTCTAAACGTTCCAGACGATATACTAATGTATTCCGGTGCACATATAACTGTCTGGCGGTCTCTGAGATATTCAGATTATTTTCAAAAAACTTCTGGATGGTTGTATTGATCTCTTCATTAAATATATCCGGCACTTCATCCCCGAACACTTCATGAATAAACATCTCGCATAAGCTCATCGGAAGCTGATAGATCAGACGCCCAATTCCAAGCAGGCTGTATGCAATCGTCTCACGCTCTGCATAAAAAATTCTTCCGACTTCTAACGCCATCTTGGCTTCCTGATAGGATTTGGCAATATCTTGCAGATTATGCACACGGTTTCCATAGCCCACGCGCACTTTCACCATCGCCTCAGTGTGCATATTATCCACGATCATACTTGCCAATGTCTGCAGTTCTTCATCTTCTTTCATGTCTCTGGTATCTTTGATCAGGACAATGCTCTGCTCGTCCACTTCTGTCACATAGTCTCTGGTCTTGGTCACGAACAGATTCTTGACTGTCTCCATCGCGGTTGCATCTTTCTTGCCGTCAATCTCAATCACGAAAACAACACGTTCTGCCTGTTCAATATGCAGCTTCTGGGCCTTATTGTACATGTCCACCACGAGCATATTCCCAAGGAGGATATTCTGCATAAAATTGTTACGGTCAAACTGCTCCATATAAGCGGCTGCAAGATTCCTTATCTGGCAGACTGCTAAACGTCCTACCATATAAGCATCTTCTGCGGATGACTTTGTCAAAAGAATATATTCCACTTCACCCTCTACCATTACTTTAAAGAAATGACAACCGGACAACATCTGGCTCTCTGCCATCGATGTTGCAAATGAAGTTACCGCTTCTTCCATATCTCCTTCCGGTTCAAAAGTAGCCGCAACCTGTTTTCCTTTCTCTGAATATAATGCCAGATCAATCTTGGAAATCTCCTTGATCTCGTCTAAAGCAGTCTGTATCTTATGGTTTGATATCATACGCTCCATTCCTTTCGTTATTTATTATATAGAACACATGTTTGTTTTGCAATCATTATTTTTCCATTGGACGCACTGATACTGCGACAGTCAGATTTATGATTGTCTGCAAAGAAAAACCGGGTACAAATGCTGCACCCGGTTCTACTGAGTTTATATAATTTTACCGAATTAGTTGGTAATTGTCAATTCTGTTTCTTTGTCGAAGCAGTGAATCTTCTCTGGATCGATTGCTAATGTGATATGATCACCCATACGAGCTGTTGTTCTGGAATCAACTTTTGCTGTCATGGCTGTTCCTGCTACATTGAAGTATAACAATACTTCAGAACCTAATAACTCGTATCCTGTTACGTCTGTCTCGAATACTGCATCTTTGTGAGCTTCGATCTCAATCTGGGAATCTCCGATATCTTCTGGTCTGATACCCATAACAACTGTCTTTCCGTTGTATCCGCCATCGATCAATTTCTTAGCTTTTGCCGGAGGAAGGACAACAGATGTCTTCTCGAAGTTAAGAGTTACTCTCTCGCCTTCTACTTTACATACAGCGTCGATGAAGTTCATCTGTGGAGATCCGATGAATCCAGCTACGAATAAGTTGTTAGGCTCATTGTATAATTTCTGTGGAGAATCAACCTGCATGATAACACCATCTTTTAATACAACGATTCTGGTTCCTAATGTCATAGCTTCTGTCTGATCATGTGTTACATAGATGATAGTAGCTTTTAATCTGTTATGTAAGGAAGCGATCTCAGAACGCATCTGAACACGTAATTTTGCATCCAGGTTGGAAAGAGGTTCGTCCATAAGGAATACCTTAGGATTACGAACGATAGCACGTCCCATAGCAACACGCTGTCTCTGTCCACCGGATAAAGCCTTTGGTTTACGGTCTAATAATTTCTCAAGATCAAGGATCTTAGCAGCTTCTTCTACTTTTTTCTTGATCTCATCCTTAGGAACTTTTCTTAATTTTAATCCGAATGCCATATTGTCAAATACGGTCATATGTGGATATAATGCGTAGTTCTGGAATACCATTGCGATATCTCTGTCTTTTGGCTCTACGTCGTTTACAACTCTTCCATCGATTTTTAATTCACCGGAAGAAATCTCTTCAAGACCTGCGATCATACGAAGTGTAGTAGATTTACCACATCCGGATGGTCCTACGAAGATGATGAACTCCTGATCTTCTACTTCAAGGCTGAAATCCTTAACAGCTTCAAAACCGTTAGGATAAACTTTACATACATTTGTTAATGATAAACTTGCCATTGGTGTAAATACCTCCTGATAAATTGTTCGTTTCTTGATATATTTACTATACAAAAAAACAGCCAAAAACGCCATATGTTACCTACACAAAGAATCTGTCGATTTCTTGTAGGAACTCACAGTGATTTTGACTGTTTTTTGATTTCTTCGTCAGATTGCACTGATATTTCATCTTTTTCCGTCAAATTGACGAAGCAACCTGCCTGTATCTTTTATTCCATACATTCATTTCTGATCATAACTTAGAATAACCGAATCCATTGACCACGGCATCCAGCTTGATTCCTTTTTTACAGAATGGACAGTCATCTGCGGAATAAGCCGCATATCCCGGAAGATCCTCTGCATGGAACACCGAGTGTACCGCAAATCCATCCATCTCAGATACCGTGCTGAACACAGATGCCACTGCCTCGATCACGCCGCCATAGTAACGGATTCCCTCAAGACTTCTGTGGATTGTCTTTCCGGTTGTGGTAGATGCAGATAATAAGATTACATGTTTTCCTGCGATACTTGGTTTGATATTATCACGGAATAAGAGCTGGTTATTGCTGTTCATCTCCGGCGAAACCACATAAATTGTCTCATGGCGGTTCGTAGATGCCATATCCTCTTTTTCAAATTCCTCTGCCAAAAACGCTCCGATCACCTCCGTGCCGTCCATACATACGATCGTATCCACATAGGAAACTCTTCCGATCTTCTGATGCAGCACACGGGCAACCTCTTTCGCCTCCTGAATTCTTGTCTTCAAGCTTGTGATATCAATATAGTAATTGATATGGGAATGACTGGTTGCAAAATGTCCCGGAATTGCATGAATTGCAACCATGTTGCTCTCTTTTGAATAAAACTTTACCATTCTGCTTTCCATAATAAAATACCTCCTTAACCCCACTATTCCGGCATTTTCCGGATATTACTTTCTTCCGGTAGAACCAAATCCGCCTTCCCCGCGCTCCGTCTCATTCAATTCTTCTACTTCCTCAAACTCAACAGAAAGATACGGCATTACGACCATCTGTGCAATGCGCTCTTTTCCGGCGATCACACGCTCCTCATCCGTATCATTATGTAAGGCGATCATAAATTCTCCCCGGTAGTCAGAATCCACTACTCCGACACAATTTGCCGGGCGCAGTCCCTGCTTGGAGGCAAGACCGCTTCTTGCAAAAATCGCACCGAAATATCCTTCCGGTATTTCCATCGCAAGTCCTGTGCCGACCATCACTGTTTTGTGTGGTGGAATCACAGTATCCTCAGAACTTTTTGCATACAGATCATAGCCTGCCGCCTGACTGCTTCCCATTGTCGGGAGTACTGCATCCGCATCAAGTTTTTTTATATTGATCTTCATTTATATTCTCCATTCTAGCACAATCTGTCAGATATATTTTTTAATTAAATCTTAATTCTTCCATACGTTTTTCCCTGCAAATTATAAGGAACTCCTGCATTCTTAATCTTCCCAGCCAAGATTGCCATGTTCCATTTTCTTATCGCGGAGCATCAGGTCATTGACCGCCTCTTTTGCCGGTTTGTCCTCAAATAATACTTTGTTGACTTCCTCAATGATCGGCATATCTACACCGTATTTTTTTGCAAGGGCGATCGCTGCTTTCGCAGAGTAGACACCTTCTACGACCATTTTCACTTCGTCCATCGCCTGCTGCATGGTGTAACCCTGTCCGATCAGCATTCCGGCTTTGCGGTTACGGCTGTGTTTACTCTCACAGGTCACGATCAGATCACCGATTCCGGTAAGTCCGTTTAACGTCTCCTGTTTTGCGCCCATCGTCACAGCAAGCTTGTTCATCTCAAACATTCCTCTGGTGATGAGTGCCGCTTTCGTGTTATCCCCATATCCCAGACCGTCTGCCATTCCGGCTGCAAGCGCGATCACGTTCTTTAACGAACCGCCAAGTTCCATGCCAAGCACATCCGGGCTTGTATACACACGGAAAACGTTGTTCATGAAAATGTCCTGGATTCCCTCTGCAACAGCTCGTTTTTTTGCTCCTGCTACAACTGCAGTTGGAAGTCCGATTCCAACTTCTTCCGCATGGCTTGGTCCACACATCACTGCAACCTCTGCCTGCGGGATCTCCTGCTCCACAATGTCGGTAAGCGGCATCAGTGTCTCTTCCTCAATTCCCTTAGCCACGCACACGATGATCTGTCCCTCTTTCACAAAAGGCGCCATGCTCTTTGCTGTGCTTCTTGTGAATACAGACGGCACTGCAAGGATCAGGTATGCTTTACCTGAAACCGCAGATTCCAGATCTGTTGTAAATTCCATATCTTCCGGCAGTTTTACCCCCGGAAGTTTCTGCACATGCTCATGTTTTTCTTTCAGCATGGTAATCTCATCTTCCACGATCGACCACACTGTCACTTTATTTCCATTGGTATGCAGTACTTTTGCAAGGGCGATCCCCCAGCTTCCTGCTCCTATGATCGCAACATCTGCCATTTTTCTCACTCCAAATCAAAAAATTATTTCTGCTCCTTCTTTTTCGCACCGATCTTATTCTCTGTGCCATTTGCAAGACGTCTGATATTTGCACGGTGCTGCCATACCCCTAAAATGGTAAAACAGGCTGTCACTATGTAAAATTCCGCACGGATTCCCATTGGAACTGTGATAATCCCAAGCTGTCCGTAAATGACCACCTGGACAAAAACACTGATCAGTCCGATGATCGAGCCGAGAGATACATATTTTGTCACTGCGCTGATCACCAGGAAAAGTCCCATACTGACCGGTGCAACGATTGGAAATACTGCAAGCACCATACCACCGGTACATGCAACTCCTTTTCCGCCTTTGAACTTCAGATAAAACGGAAAATTGTGTCCGAGCACCGCTCCAAAACCTGCATACAGTTCCAGAAGAATGATGTCTTCTGTATATGTTCTTCCAAAGATCAGTTTAACAGCTAACACTGCCGCTACCGTTTTTAAAATATCGCCGAGGCAGGTCACAAGTCCTGCCTTCCAGCCAAATGTTCTTAAGGTGTTTGTCGCACCGGAATTGCCGCTTCCTTTTGTACGGATATCCACACCTTTCTTTTTCCCATAAAAATAACCTGTTTCAAATAATCCGCAGACGTAGCCGATTGCTACTGCAACTATCCTTGCGATGATCATTTTTCATTTTCCTTTCTCTCTCTGATGATAAAACGAAGTGCAGTTCCCCGGAATCCGAAGGTATCACGGATACGGTTCTCCAGATATCTTGTGTATGAGAAATGCATCAACTGTTTATCATTTACAAAGATCACAAAGGTTGGCGGTTTTACAGAAACCTGCGTGGTGTAATAGATACGCAGTCTCTTTCCCTTATCCGATGGCGGCTGCTGCATCGCCACCGCCCCGGGAACCAATTCCTGACCGTGGA
>OCPP01000388.1_pt1 | contig 33243 bp, 26 predicted proteins | sample 1538211 | NCBI WGS metagenome assembly OCPP01 (sample SAMEA2580193, study PRJEB22360) | human gut metagenome | biome: human gut; feature: human-associated habitat; material: faeces | place: Denmark | collected 2008/2010
TAAACGCAGAAAAGCAAAATACATAATATTATTGTTCTCATAATTTTAGATAATTGTTTACATCAGCAGTCTGCCGTTATCGTTCCACTCACCATAAAGAACGCCTTTTCGGGTGTTTTCTATAAATTTGTCAAGCCGCTTTCTGAACAGTTCGGGCTGACGTTTCTTTATCTGGATGGTGTCAATGCGCACACGCTTATACAGCTCGGGCAGGCGGCAGAAATTATGCCACACCACAGGGTCCGACTTCTATTCTTTCATTACATCATCGTCTATCACAAAGCCCTTGTCCGTCATATCCGGCAACACAGCTCTGCCGGCGTCAGTCATCAGCCCGAGCCGTTCCATCCTGCGACATCTTTCCTTGTTCAGTTCCGACCAGTTGCTGCGCGGCTTTCTCGGGCACAGCCTCTGTGCCGTCACCCCGTCTGCCAGCTTCTTTGTCGTGCTGTCTATCCATCCGAAGCACATCGCCTCTTCTACAGCATCTATATACCAGAACGTGCCGTCGTCAACTGGTCTTCCACGTTTCACCACTACCCAACATTCCGGCTCCTTATCATGATTCTGCATCAACCATTCGCGCAGTTCATCACGAGAATTGACGTTCAGCAAATTATTTATTGTCAAGTATTGCATTTTCACTTATCTGAAATCAATTCTTAAATCTGCAATATCATCCAAAATATACAATATTAACTAAACTCATCCAAAACATTTATAATGCAAACACAGCAACACTACAAAGATTAATAACATCAAATACCTATATTCTTGTATATATGTCTTTATCTCGAAACTGTGATAGAATTCTACTAAAAAATTTGGGATATTTTCTTCGAAGTTTTATAAGCGCCTCTTTTTCTGTTAATCCCAAAGACATAGAATCATAAAATTCACGTTTAATTCGATCAGTAAAAAATTTTTCAACAATTAGAAGTTTTCCTTTTATCAATAAATTTTGCCTATTTACAACATTTTCATTCACAATGACAGGAGCAGGTATCTTGGTTGAACATCTAAATAATTGCATCGTAAGTTGCATATCACGCTGTTCTATTTTAGATGTTATCAATGCGAGAGTTTCTTCTATAAAACCATAGGCGAACTTATTTGAACCAAAGATATTCAACAAAAAATAGAGTCCATCGATATCAAAAATTTTACTACTATAACCATTATTATAATAAAGTATAGGCATCAATTTTGGTAAATTATCATCATCACAAATGATCTGTGCCACCATTGGAAAATCGGTCAGCTTTACATCCTCTGTCTTCAAAGCATTTATAATAACAAGTATTAGACGTCTATCAACTCTAAGTACAGCCAAATCCCCTATAGACATTTTTTTAAAACTGGCAATAGAATGTAATTGGCGTATAGACAAATCTACACAATTAACTGAAAGAAAATAGAAATTCATTCGTGTATAAAACTAAGCAGTTTCTCTTCAGATGCACCCAAGAAATAATCTTCGATAAAATCCCATCGTTGTTTATCTGTCATATCTGTCATAAAAAAGTAAGAAAAAATACGTTCTGACAAACGAAATTTTTCATAAATATCAGCTAGCATTTTATTGTGATAATTTCCATTTCTTACAAGAGAATTCAAATAAGCAGGATTATTGATACGCACAAAGACCTGAGGATCTGTACCTCCGACCTTTTGTGTAGATGCAATATTAAGGCAATTCAATAACTCAGCCAAAAATACTTTAGCATCATTTTTTTTACAATATACCTGATTCATCTGCTTTGTCACAGTTTTATCAAATACAACAAATATTTGATCTTTGACAGCTTCATATCCTTGTCTAAGAAGTGATATTTGGTTATCTTCTTCAATATCTTTCACTTTAATCTGACAATAAGCAACTCTTTCATGACACTCTAACGAAGGAGCAAAAGCAAGAATAAATGATCGTAAAAATTCTTCTTTCTGCACAGAAGAATAATCAGCAAGCTCTTTCCTTATTTCTTTATATTTTATATGTCTAGCTTCTCCTGCTTTGGGATTTGCAAGTCGGTCTAGTATACGAAAAGATCGTACAAAGAATCTCTCTAACTGCATCCTTGCCAATTTCACATCTAAACCATTATTTAAAGAGATATCTACTCGTACAATTGGTGTCACATGAAATTCTTTAAAAATTCGTTGGCACATTAGATTTCGTTTAAATTGTGGGAAACTCACACTACTTTGTTTATCTGTCCAAAATTTTTCTGCATGTAAAATAAAACGTCCTGTTCCTACACCCAATGGAGTAAGATATCTTGAATAAATATTATAAAAGCGATGTGATTCTTCACTAGGTAATTCTATATATGTATCAACGAACAAGTTTTTTGCCCTAACAATAATAGCACGAAACTGCAAAGATCTCATCAAATCATGAGAAATAAGTAATAAACAACTTTTAAAACGTTGATCTAATTGGTCACCAGAATTTGGGAAAATATATTCAAAGTCCGCAGGCGAAACCATCATGTTTCGTTTTTCACCTCGCAAACGATACAACTCCATAAGTTTCTTTAACACAGCTTTTATTTGATAATGCTTAATTGTTGAAAGGCCATGAAGCTGTCTTGTATACCTAAAATCTTGTTCATTAAAATCAATTTTAGCTATTCCTGTTAATCGTTCATCCCTTGCTAATCGTCCTATTTCCTGAATATAATCCGGCAAACTACCCGAAGGTGCATGATGATACACTTCTGTAATATCAGAAACGTCAATACCCATACCAAAAGCTTTTGATGCACAAATTATTGGGCAAGTGCCATCTCTAAAGAAAGCAGAGTTAGTTTGTTTTTCTATTGTGGTAAGTCTAGAATGGAACAGCGTAATTTTATTACGATACGGCTGCAATTCTGGCATATCTAAGATATTGTCTATATGTTTCACATAAGGAAAATAGAATATACTTTTTCTGTTTTCTTTAATCGCATCAATAATTCCATTTACAGTTCTATTCCTTCTCTGTTTTTCATAATCAGTAACCCTATTGGGATGAGATATTTCAAAAATAATATTATTTCTTCTTACGACACCAATATATTTGATACATGGATCCATATTAAGAGAATCTATTGTTTCAAACACCATATCATTTCGTCTAGAGGGATCCCAAACAGCAGTTGCTGTCAAAGCAAAAATAGGAAACTTATAATTCAAATATTTCTCTGTTGAATGTAAATAATCTCCCAAAAACCAATAATCCACTCTAAAATCTCTTCCCCATGTTGTTACCGTGTGTGCCTCATCAATAACAACAAGCCCAATTCTTCTGTCACCAATTATACTATTAAGAGAGTGTGAAAGCATTAATTCTGGCGACATATACAAAATATTAATATCTCCATTTTGAGTTTTTCTCAAAATATCTGCTGTTTCATCTGCTGTTTTATTTCCATTGAGAGAAGCGACTTTACGATATTTAGACTGCAAATTGCAAACCTGATCATCCATTAAAGCCACTAATGGTGAAATTACAATAGTTAATAGTTTATATTTCTCTGCCAAATATATTGCTGATAATTGAAATAATATCGACTTACCGGCTCCTGTAGGTGATGTTAATAGTACATTCCTGTATGAATCACCCTTCAACGCATTTTCCACTTCAGAAATAACAGTTTCAATAATATCTCCTTGAGAAATAGATGTAACACTCCTGTTTACAGCCAAATCTTTATAAATTTTCAACATGCGAAAAGAATTATATCCCCAAATATCTCTTAATATAGAAAATAATTCTTCTCTAGCAGTTTTTGTCTTTTCCGAAATAGATTGCCAATATAATTCAATATCTTTATTACTCTGCCTTAATGCTGATAACACTACCCCATAAACATTATTAAGTGTATCATTTTTTGGCAACACATAAATATTATTTTCAAGTGGTTCATCATAATATAACGATTCCATAAATTTTTGCAATGAACCACTATCATAGGACAAAATTGGCAAAATAGTGTTTTCCGGTTGATTTTTTATAGTGGATATAGAGTCAGGAACAATAAGATTTATTCTACTTATATTCTTAGACAGAGATAAATCCGGTTCTATATAACAAATCTTTTGTTTATTTCCTATGTGAACACAATACGAATAATAGTTACAATATATTTCATTTTCTCCTAATTGCTGAAATGAACTCAATTCAAAATCAGGTATGTCACATGTTGTCGGGTTATCGTACATATCCAATAGATTATTCCTCAACAAGCAAAAATGTTTTCCTAAGATATCGAAATTTGAAAATGATGATGATAAAGCAATCATAGACTCCATTGTCATCAAACGAGAAGACTGCATAGACATAATCTCCAACATAATCCCTGCAGGATTAATTTTTTCAAGATCAATTAATCCATCTTCATTCAAAATATTCTTATCTAGCATCACATCCTTTAGCAGGCAAAGGATAGATGAGTCAAAACCTTCCAAAACAACTATACACAATTGATCGGAAAGGTGTTTTTTTATTATTGAAATAATCTGTTGTTTGTTCACAATATTTATCTTATTTAAAATAATAATCAATTAAACTATAATCACAATGAACACCTCGTCTTTTAATTTCATCATATGTTCCAAATGACTTACTACAAGATAATATCGTTTTTTGTGATTCTTCTGCAATTATACTTAACATGGAAAACATGGCAGCACTCAACTCCAAAATAAACTTAATAAGATTATCATCAACAGACTGATCATTCCAAAGTTTAAGCAGGTCAAACTCTTTACCTCTGTTATTTAACATATAAGCCAATGTATAAGCAGTTAACGGGGCACGTGCATTACTCTTGTTTTTTATATCTGGCATATTATATATAAAATTCCACAAAATAAGTAATCCTACAGTTTTTTTATAATACTCTTCATCTGGTTGAATATTCTTCTCAACTACGTATTTCAAAAATATATCATAGTTCGTTCCTTCACCTTTCACAACATCATAAGGTGTATCTTGATAACATTTCCAAACTTTAGCTAATAGTTCTTTTCTGAAAAAGCGCTCCTTTTTATCATACATCGACTTGAACAATTGCTGTTCTTCTCTAGAATTTTTACGAGAAAGTTCTTGATCGTATTGTCCACGCAATCTTTCATAATACCAATATGTTCCATTTTGCGTATGTATTCTTCTACTCAAATCCTGCATCGCCATATTATAAGGATTACTTGCTGAAAAATCTGCATATTTAACCTTACTTTGGGAATTCGAATATTTTGTAATATTAGCAGCAATTTCCTTTGTTCTATTTTCATCTTCATTTATCACAATGATTTTTACAGGAACATAAACACCAAGCAGTGAAATTGGTTCACCATCATTAGAACATTTTGCATTAAACAATGCCGCCGTTGTCTGTCCTCCATTCACAATCTGAAAATCTCTAATAGCAGAAATTACTCCTGTGCTAATACAATCATTTCTCGAATCATCTATATCAACTTTCACACCATCTCCTTCATTTTTAGTTTCAACATCATTTGCCAATGCTACAATTCCATTATTATACGCTAAGAACATATAATTTTCTTTTCGTAATGTTTTTTGGATACCAATATTAGCATTATTCTTCTCGCTCCCCTTGAAGCCTAAAAAATAACGAACATTATTTAATAATAAATTTGTATTATACTCTTGATACAAACTTTTAAGCAACTTACCAGGAAACATCGTCATAAAGCACTTATAACCTACTTGCTGTGCTTGCATTTCTATATATGGAATTTCATATTTATATTCATCAGTTTCCGTACCAAATACAATATCTATATTTTGATGGTCCGATTCTGTATTAAATAACTGATACAATTTTGAAATATCATATACTTCCGTTTGTATTGCTCGCCCTATTATTCTTTTCTTTTTTATATTAGTCCCCTTAATAAACGAATTTGAAATAATCAATAGACGAACGGTTACTAAATTATTTGTCGATCGCGAACTCGGTCTGCCTGGTCTTCTGATCAAATTTCTTGTATAAAGTAACTCTGAAAGTTCAAACAATGCACTATCTTGGGTTATTCTTTCTGCAACATTTCCATTAAGACATTGTTGGTAATAACCCTGAAGTCTATTTGCTGCACTTTGAAAATCAACATCTATAACATTCACAATACCATCACATATGTGATCATTATATAATGAATATATCAACGTAAGAACTTCACCATTTCCACTTATCGCATAACCATAAATCTCACCTAATACGCTTCCATTATTACTTCTAACAATATCATAAGCATTGGTGTAGTTTTCTATACCAAGTTGTTCTTTCAGCCTTTCAACGATACTATTCGTAAAAGCACGTGAGCGTGAATTATTGTTCTCCGATAAATAAAACAAGGCCTCTTCATCTAGTCCTTTTGCAAATTCTTTTATATCCATACAACTTTAAATATCTTTTATCCAAACTATATGTACAACTCGTAATTTGAGTATACACATTACGCAAGCTATTAAATACGGATTTTTAAAGAAATTACAAAATTGAAATGTAAAAGTTCTTTCATCATCCATATTTTTATACTATTGGCAAAGTTAATTATTTTATTTTAAATAACCTACTTAATAATAAATAAATCCTCACATAAAATAGGAGAGATTATAACTTGTGAATTAAACATTAATGACAATAATATGATAAGATAAATACTTAATCATTATCCATTGGAATCCATCCTTTCAAGTAAACTTTATTATTTACTTCAAAAGAATTACTCAAACAACAACAAAGTTATGTAAACTACATCGCAAAATAAATTAAATGTCAAAATAAATAATATTTCAACAAAAATATTCCCCACAAAAACCTATGACTTACGCATAAAAAAACCTATGACTTTTGATGCAAAAGTGGCCGAGTTGCGAGGCAAGACCCAGCCATTAACAGTTTAGAAGTAAAAGCGTTGGATTTGCCAAACAAGCAGCCGTATATAAAGAAATAATCTTTCCGTTCCTATGGTATTTGCTATGGATGGCATAAACTCTTTAGAGATACTGACACCCAATAATTTCGTTACATTCAAATCCCGATTTCTTACATCCACTTCGCGGATATAATCCGCCCAAGCGCTTGTAGTTTGTCTTACTCATAATTGTTCTTGTTTATCAGGTTTACAACTACTTTCACCATCACGTCCTTTTCTTCTGTGCGGCTCTCGGCTATCATCAGCGTAAGGGCAACAAGAGTGTTGTCGGCAAGGCGCTTCGTGCCGTCAGGATTTAGAGAATGCCGTTACCTGCCATAAACCATAAGAAGAGAGTTGCAGCTATACTCTGCCCAATACGTTAACAAGCTGCTTCAGCTCCGTATAGCGTTGTTCTGTCAGAGCTTTATTGACGGCACAGCCTTTAATTAAATATTCTTTCAGCACCTTGTTTGCCCATCGGCGAAAGTCCACACCTTTTTTTGATTTGACCCGATAACCGACAGAAATGATGACATCAAGGTTATAGAAACGTACATCATGTGTCTGGCTTTTACCTTTTATCTCACCATGTTCTGTGGTTGTCGCAAATTTTGCGACAACCACTTCGCCAGCAAGCTCTTCTTTTATGGCATTGGCTATATGCTTACGGATTGTTTTTGAATCGCGCCCAAACAGTTCGGCTATCTGATAAGCATTCAGCCATACCGTCTCTTGGTCTATTCTGACCTCAAGCTGTGTTTCTCCGTCTTCTGAACGATAGATTATTATTTTGTCATTCAAGTCCATAGCCCAACTCTTTAAACAGGTTCAACAAATCCTTTCTGCTTTCCTCCTCCCGTATTAGCTAACACTGAACTTCGTTTGTGAATAGCGCCTTGCGCCAATAGAACCAAAAGGCGGGCTGAAAGCATGAATAAATAAAATTGATAAAGCTATGTGCGGTCTGAAGGCCGATTGGGGATTATACCGTTTCATGACAAAACTTATCTAAAACAACAATAACAACAAATACTTTCCTGCGTTTTATATCCACCTTATTATATCCCCAAAACAAACCTATGACTTACGCATAAAAAACCTATGACTTTTGATGCAAAAGTGGCCGAGTTACGAGGCGAAACTCAGCCGTTTACATTTTAAAAGTAAATACATTGGATTTGCTTAACAAGCAGCCATATACAAAGACACAACCTTTCAATTTAAAACATAAAACAACGTAAATGCTTACGATTTTTCGAAATTGTTTTTATGACGCGAATGTATGGACGTGAAAAGGCGACCGGATTGGGGAGCTGACAAATATTAATCGGGCTATTGGGGATAAGAAATAACGCTCATGTCAATGTTACGGACTACGGGGCGGCTATGGTTTATGGTATTGCGATTGATAAAAAAGTCATAAATAATGTTACGCAAAACGTGATGTAATAAAGCAAATTGACTGAAAAACGTCATTTTAAAAGGCAAGGACGAAAAATAATGGCTCCGTTGGCAAATTTTTATTTTGTAGTTATGCCAATTTGCATTATCTTTGCATAAGATAAGCTGCATCTCGGCATAACATTCAAGCAAGCTTAATGATTCTGCTCTCGATTTGCATTATCTCTGCATAAGATAAGCGGCATCTCGGCATAACATTCAAGCAAGCTTAATGATTCTGCTCGCGGTTTGCATTATCTTTGCATAAGATAAGCGGCAGACAGGACTGACCGGGGAGACAGGACGCACGGACACGACTGAGAGCTGCTTTATCTGAAGAAGAAGACAACAACGTTGAAGGCTCCATGACGACGCCAGCCGGAGGGAGACAAGACATATATAGCACGCATAAACAAAAGACATTCAGGACATGAACAAAAGCGACAGCATAGTCATTATACCTACGTATAACGAGAAAGAGAACATCGAGAAGATTATAAGGGCGGTGTTCTCGCTTGAAAAATGTTTTAATATTCTCGTAATAGACGACGGCTCGCCCGACGGCACCGCGGCTATAGTTCACCGACTGATGGAGAGCGAGTTTGCCGACCGTCTGTTTATCATTGAGCGCAGCGGCAAACTGGGCCTAGGCACGGCATACATAACGGGCTTTAAATGGGCCCTGGAGCACGGATATGACTATATATTCGAGATGGACGCCGACTTCAGTCACGACCCCAACGACCTGCCGCGCCTCTATTCGGCATGCCACGACGAGGGCTACGACGTTGCCATAGGCTCGCGCTACGTGAGCGGAGTGAACGTGGTGAACTGGCCTATAGGACGAGTGCTGATGAGCTATTTTGCATCTAAGTATGTGCGCATGGTGACGGGCTTCAAGGTGCATGACACCACTGCGGGATTTAAGTGCTACAAGCGCCGCGTGCTCGAGACCATTGAGCTGGACAAGATACGCTTCAAGGGCTACGGCTTCCAGATAGAGATGAAGTTTACGGCATACAAGATAGGCTTCAAGATTAAGGAAGTGCCTGTGATATTCGTCAACAGACGTGAAGGCGTGTCGAAGATGAGCGGCGGCATATTCGGCGAGGCTTTCTTCGGCGTGATGCGTCTGCGCTGGGACGGATGGACACGCAAGTATCCCAAGATTAAAGACTGACAGCAGGAAGGGACATGCAGCAGGGCCGCTGCCCTGCTGCAACACCATAACCACAACAACGCTGCTGCGCCGAACGGTCAGCAAGGACGCAAGGCGATACAGACATAAAGCGCAAGCCGCGCAGTATCAGAAGACAAGCGAGGAGAAAGAGCGCCCCGGCTTATCAGACACGACAACGCTCACCGAGGCAGACAAGGCTGCCACAGATGCAGCAGGCATCACAGACAGGTTAACCGCAAATATTATTCTAACGAAAAAACGATAAAAACAACTAACAATGAGATACATCTACCGAATATATCAAATATGCATCGCGCTGCCGATAATACTCGTGCTCACCATACTTACGTCGCTCACCACGAGCGTGGGCTGCGTGCTTGGCAACGGTCACTTCTGGGGCTACTATCCGCCTAAGCTGTGGGCAGCAGCCATACTTAAGGTGCTGTTTCTGCCGGTAAAGGTTGTGGGACGCGAGAACCTGAAGCACAACGAGTCGTATGTGTTTGTGAGCAACCATCAGGGCTCGTTCGACATATTTCTGATATTCGGTCATCTGGGACGCAACTTCAAATGGATGATGAAGCACCAGCTGCGCAAGATTCCTCTCGTTGGCTTTGCCTGCGAGATGTCTCACCAGATATTTGTAGACAAGCGCGGCCCGAGCAAGGTAAAGGAGACATACGACAAGGCGCGCCACACGCTGAAGGACGGAATGAGCGTGGTGGTGTTCCCCGAAGGCTCGCGCACGTTTACAGGTCATATGGGTACGTTTAAGCGTGGCGCCTTCATGCTTGCCGACGAGCTTCAGCTGCCCGTAGTGCCGCTGACCATCAACGGATCTTTTGACGTGCTGCCAAGGACAAACAAATGGTTCTGGGTGAAATGGCATCCGCTGACACTGACTATACATAAGCCGATATATCCCGAAGGACAGGGTGCCGAAGACATAAGCAAGCGCATGGACATAAGCTATAAGGAGATTATGGCCGGCCTGACTCCGAAATATCAGGGGTATGTGAAGAATCCGAATCAGTAGATTCGTTTTAAGTAGTTAAAGTAGTTAGAGGAGTTATCGCCAACGGAGTTGGCTAGGAGTTAAAGTCATATGCTAACGTAGTGCGTGTTTAAGTGAAGAACTAAAAGTGAAGAGTGAAAAATCCAAATGTTAGCGTAGTACGTACGATAATAACCAACAAGGCTATTATACCGGCTAAAGGTTGATGCTAACTTATAGCCCGAAGGGCTACACTTAAGTAACCGTGGGTGTATCACCCACGGCCTGTAACAAAACAAACTATGAGCACCCGAAGTGGTGCTATATCGGAGCAAATAACGGACACAAAAGCAAACAAGTAAGTAACATAAAAACAAGAATAGCACCACTTCGGGTGCTCGCATTACCAGGACTTTAATCCGTGGGTAATGACCCACGGCTACCAAAGTTAAGCCCTTCGGGCTACTGGCAAATTAAGCCGCAAAAGCGCAATGAAAAGTTAAAAATGAAAAACTCTTGTGGATTCGAGTCGGAAGTTAAAGTAGTTAGAGAAGTTATCGCTCACTAAGGTGAGCTAGGAGCATATTTAAATGAAGAACTAAGAGTGAAGAGTGAAAAATCCAAATGCAAACGTATTGCTTACAAGTAGAAACCACAATACATTTGGATTTATCGTTTTTCATTTTTAACTTTTCACTTTCGTAAGACGCACTACGTTGCTATTGTGCCGGCTGATCTGTGCTTTCGAGGCGGGAGTTAAAGGAGTTATCGCTCACTTAGGTGAGCTGGTAGTTAGAGTCAAATGCCTTGTTGATTCTTATCATAACTTCATAATCACTACGTTTGGTAATGTGCTGGCGGATCTGCAATTGTCGTGCAAGTGAGAGCAGAAGCAAATCTCATTTGGTTATGCCGAGCGCAGCCGACAATCAATAGAATTAATCCGCCGGAATATAATATAAGGATCTGAGATCCGCTAAAAATACCGCTGCCTTATGAAGTGAGTAATGAAAAATTTAATGCTATGTTTGCATTAAAAGTATGAGGTGATGCTAAATAGGAAGTAATCGGATTAAATAAATCCTGATATTCATTTCCGGCAGATTGCAAATCAGCCGGCACATTAGTCTTGTTGCTACATAACCGGCGGCACGGGGGTATGTGAAGAATCCGAATCAGTAGATTCGTTTTAAGTAGTTAAAGTAGTTAGAGGAGTTATCGCCAACGGAGTTGGCTAGGAGTTAAAGTCATATGCTAACGTAGTGCGTGTTTAAGTGAAGAACTAAGAGTGAAGAGTGAAAAATCCAATTGCAAACGTATTGCTTACAAGTAGGAACCACAATACATTTGGATTTTTCGTTTTTCATTTAAATTAGCGGTATTTTAAGCGGATCAGGAGATTAGCTGCGCTGAACTTCGTTTCTTATATTCGATTCCGGCAGATTGCAAATCAGCCGGAACAATAGCAACGTAGTGCGAATCAACAAAGCATTTGACTCTAACTACTAGCCAACTCCGTTGGCGATAACTACTCTAACTCCTTTAACTCCAAATGACAATACCCAACAATGCAATTGGATTGACTAAAGTCGAACTTTGTTTTTTCACTTTTAATTTTTCATTTTTATTTGCGCTTTTGCGCCTGCTCTTCACTTAAGCCCCCTTCCTGTGCAGCGTAATAACCGATATCTCGTGGCTTGCTCCGAAGCGGAAGGGGATGAATCCGCCGGTGCCTACAGACACGTTGATGGCACGGTTGCCTTCATGATACAGACCGCCCCACTCTCTATACATCAGTCTGGCCGGCGACATGCCGAAGACGCTGAACTGCATGGCGTGAGTGTGACCGCTCAAAGTAAGCTGCGCCTTGCTGCCGGGCAGGATTTCCTTGCGCCACAGACGCGGATCGTGAGCAAGCATAAGCACAAAGCTTGAACTGTCTATTCCGGCCATCGCCTTCTTAAGGTCTGTACGCTTAGGCTCACCGCCACGGCCGTCGTTCTCAACGCCTGCAACAATTATCGAGTCGTTGCCGCGCTTAACGGTCTTGTTCTCGTTGAGCAATAGCGTCCAGCCAAATTCACGCTCACGACTGATAATCTCACGCTCATTTGCCACCTTAACAACGTCGTCGGCCTTAATATAGTCAGAATAGTCGTGATTGCCGAGAACAGAATAAACACCGTCTTTGGCGCTAAGGCTGCTCAGAAGCGGAATAAACTCGTAAAGTTCCTCGGGCGACATGTTCTGCAAATCGCCCGTAAACACTATCATGTCAGCCTTCTGAGCGTTGATGCTGTCGACAATACGCTCAAACACCTTCTTGTCCTTTCCGCGGTAAGTGCCGAGATGGGCATCGCTAAACTGCACTATGCGATAGCCGTCGAAGGCCTGAGGCAGGTCGGCAGAATAAAAGTCTTCATGGCGTATGTCGAGCTTCCGGAAGCCTATGGTGCTGCCGTAGACCACAATATATATCTGACCTATGGCCAGCAGCAGTCCGACAAGGTTGCCCCAGTTGTTCTTTGTGTGATGATAGCGGCAATGTCCCCAGCCGAGCAACGAGCATACGGCGAAGATAAACTTGGGGATGGCCAGCACACCGAAAAGAAACAGATAAACGTTGAGCAGCTCGATGCGCTCGGGCGCAAAGTCGCGCGAGAACGTAAGCACCAGCGTATAGACAAAGAGAATGATACCCGGAGTCCACCACAACAGGCGCTGCCACCACAAATATCTGGTCTTACGGCGCAGCAGTCTTCTGTCGATGTAGATGTCAGACAGGATTATCATCAAAACCAAAAGCACGAATATCCTTGCAATCATTTTTTCAGAAGATTAATTTTTAACTAAACATCAACTACAGCCCATTATCTGAAGGCTATCTCCTCACCACGGCAAGAGTCGAGGAAACGTCCGTCGTCGTAGACATGCACGCCGTTGCAGAACGTGTGAACCACACGCCAGTTAAACGTATGTCCCTCCATAGGACTCCATCCGCACTTGCTCTGTATGACGTCTTTCGTAACCGTCCACGGACTGCCGGGGCGCACAACAACGACATCGGCCTTATAGCCCTTGCGGAGAAAACCGCGCCCTCGCACATCAAAAAGGCGTGCGGGATTGTGGCACATAAGCTCTACGAGCCGTTCTATAGGCAGCACATTGCTGTCGACAAGCTCGAGCATGGACACGAGCGAGAACTGTATCATTGGCATGCCTGAGGCCGCACGGGCGCATCCGCCCTGCTTGTCGGCCCACTGATGGGGGGCATGGTCGGTGCCTATTACTGATATGCGGCCGTCGGAGAGCGCACGTCTCAGAGCGTCGCGGTCGGCAAGAGTCTTTACAGCCGGGTTGCACTTTATCCTTGTGCCAAGCGTGGCATAGTCGGCGTCAGAGAAAAACAGATGGGCAACCACAGCCTCAGCTGTTATATCAGGCATGGCATCGTGCCACGGCTCAAACAGCTGCAGCTCGCGAGCCGTTGTAAGATGAGCCACATGAAGACGCGCACCATGCTTGCGCGCCATGCTTACGGCAAGCTCTGTAGACTTATAGCAAGCCTCCTCGCTGCGTATCTGCGGATGCAGGGACACAGCGGGATCGTCGCCGTGAGCGGCCTTTGCAGCAGCCATGTTGGCATTGATTATGCCGGTGTCCTCACAATGTGTCATGACGGGGACACGGGCTTCGCTGAATATACGTTCGAGAGCCTCACGGCGATCAACGAGCATGTTGCCCGTTGACGAGCCCATAAACAGCTTTATGCCGGGCACACGATGAACGTCGAGCCGGCTGAACAGGTCGACATTGTCGTTGGTTGCACCGAAGAAGAACGAATAGTTGACGTGGCTCTTTGCCGCCGCCAATGAGCGCTTCTCTTCGAGAGCCTCGAGCGTGGTGGTCTGCGGCACGGTGTTAGGCATGTCGAAATAAGACGTAACACCGCCATAGGCCGCAGCACGGCTCTCTGAACTTATGTCGGCCTTTGCCGTAAGGCCAGGCTCACGAAAATGCACATGGTCGTCGATAACGCCCGGAAGCACGTAGCACCCCGAAGCATCAACCACCTTATCAAAATGTTCACTGCCAGAAATAAAATTGTCTTGGAGAATGTCTGATATCAAACCATTCTCCAAGACAACCGAGCCACGGAACGACTTTCCCTCGTTGACAAGCGTGGCGTCTTTTATCAATAATCTCATAATATCTTTTAAAGCCCCTGTATATGTTCCTTTTTTATGGTTAAGCCTGGCGCCCTTGTCACTCTGCTCCCTCAACAGCCTCGCTCAGAGAGTCTTCTGATCCCGGCTGTGCCAGTTCGTTGGGCGTAGGAGGCGCCAGCGTCGGGTCGTCTGTTCCGTCGGGCATTGCCGTACCGTTCATTATGGCCTGGTTCTGTTGTGCCTTGCGGTAATAGTCGCGCACGTAAGGATCGTTCTTGAAGTTGTCAGTTGCCTTGCTCATTATATCCTCAATCCAGGGTGAAAGCTCGGGATATCTGTGGCCGGCTGTAATCATGAAGAACACGCCCGGACCCAGCACATTGTCGAAATTCTCAACGATGAACGACGTTACGAGCTTGTCTTCTTTCTCAACAATCTGTGCAGCCTTCTGCGACAGTTTTGCGTTCACCTCGTTGATGTCGTGTCCGTCCATTATGGCCTGACTCTGCAGATGCCCCAGTTCGCCTACCTCGCTCTCCAGCTGGTTGTACTTCTCGATAAACTTAAACAGCTTGTCGTTAAGCGGCGTTCCGCTCACCTTCTGCTGCGTGTTGTCTATCTTTATCTGTATTTCGCCGCTCTCAAGCACCACCGGCATAAGGCTCTCATCGTCCATGAAGAGAGTTGCTATACGCGTAGAATCGAGCGCCCCCGAAAAATGAAACTGTCCGTGAACGATGTCGCAAGAGTCGATATTCTTCAGGTCGTCGCCTTCATAAACCTTAAGAAACAGCATGCGTCCGTCTAACGTAGGAACATTAGATGAACCTTGAATGTTGTAAGAGTTTACACACGACGTAAACACGGCAAAAGCCCCCAGAAGAGTTAAAAGAGTCTTAACCATAACCTTGTTTTGTAATATTAGCACAAAATTACAACGTATTATCGATGTAAGAAAAATTTTTCATGCAATTTAAAATAAATACACTGACTTTTAGAGTTTTTTTGCCTCTTTAGCCAACTCGCCTGATATTCTGTGAGTTGTATAAATCTCAAGCATGGCAGCAACGAGGAGCAGGAGCACCCAGTTGTTGTGAACATAAGTGACGTAATTGAAGTATCCGTCGGGCGAAAGCTTGAGAAACAAGGGCAGCAGCAGGCCATAAGAGTTTTCGACCATCAGCAGTGCCGAAAGAATAAACAGCACGTCGCCCGTAACCATGATACGGCGCAGACGCCTGATGGTGAAGTTGTTGCCGCTGTAGGTCTGCATCATCTGCATAGAAGCAAAGCACAAGGCACCCACAAGAAATATCCACGAAGCCATGAGCATCGTGCCAAAGACATAAAGTCCGGCACCGGCCACCATGAGCACCGCACCCGAAAGCAGAACAATAGTCTGCAGTTTATTTAGCTGTTTCATCGTTATCTGTTACTGGTTTTTGGTCATCACTAAGCACGAATATATCCTCGTCGTCGGCTTTCATAAAGTAGTTCTCGCGAGCTATCTTTGTGATGGCCTTGGGGTTGCGCTTCAGTTCCTTTATCTTCTGTTCGTCCTGCTCATACTGCATGTTGTAGGCATCAATCTGCTCCTTCAGCTCGCTCACGAGTATTCTGTTGCGCACATGCTTCAGCAGGCTGTTCTCATCGAGGAACCCGACAATGAGGACACCGAAAATTATCACAATCCAATATTTGTTGTGACTTATAAAATTCAGAATAGGATATAAACGTTTGCTCATTAAATTTACACGGTTTCGTTACGCAACGGCAACAGTACACACGACATATAAACGGGCTTTAGCCGCCGTAACGCTGCATATTTTTGTGCAAAGATAATGCAAGTTGGGAATATAACAAAATAATAAAGGTCTTTTAACCCAAATCAGTCATTAGGATTCGGTCGGGATTTTTGCTCTATATTGAGCGGATTTTCGTTAGATTTTTCGCAGTCATAGCGGGCTATGTCAAGAAAAATCTTACTAAAAGACGCCAATAGAAACAAAAAGACTGGCTGAAAGCATCAATGCACAAAATTGATAAAATAATATGCTGTCTAATGACCGATTTGGGTTAAATTGTAATAAACAAATGTATCGCGTGGTGTCATTTTGAACCGGCATACACGTCTGTCAATGACACAATGCTGCGACATACGGCCGTATTTAAATTTATTTGAAAGAAAAAGCGCGTATTTACATCACACGACAATCTTCAGCGGCAACAATAAATACGGCAAACGGAAAGACGGACATGGGCCGGCATACATTAAAATTATGCCATAAAAAGGCTGGCATAAAGGGGAATACTGACGACAACGCATCAGATATAAATCAACAATGCATCTGAACCGTGACGTCTGTTTCAAGACAAATCAGAAGCGCGTGAGCTGCAGTGTGGCATAATCTGAGCGCAATACAAGATTGTCGCCGTCGGCAACCACCACATCAAAGGTTGTCTCAGTAGAATTGATTCCGAACGGCAGCAGGTCTTCCACGGTAGCATCAACGCCGTTGTCGCTCGTAGCAGCCCTCTGCTTAAAGTCTTTCATCACCACCTTTGTCTCTCCGTCCTCATAGCCGAAGCGGCCTATGTATGTGCCGTAACCGTTGGGACCCTGCTTCTCGGACACCTCAACCACGTATCTCGTTATGCTGTAATAAAGGCGCGTACACTCGTGCATGCGTCCGTCAGCCCTCGTTTCAAAGCGTTCCAGTTTCCAGAATCCTTCTATATCGCTGTTTACAGGCTCCTTAAAGTCGCAGCCCGACATAGCCAGAGCCATGACGGCAGCAACGATCCATCCTATTATCTTGACCATAAAACTCCTGTTTTGGTTATTGTTATCATGCAGCCCATGCTGTCACCTATATAGCTGCCCTTGTCGTATCCGCAGGCCAGTCTGAAGTTCCATCCCGCAGCCTTGCGCGGACTGTATGCCACTTCTGCCAGCGTGCTTCCCTGACACATCATGCGGTCGAGCGGCACTTTGTATGTTCCCCAGTGGCGCATGTACGACAGCAGCAGGCGATACGACCACTCGTCAGACGGATTGCCGCCAATGCCTATATGGTGAGCCTTTACGCGGTTGCTCCTGAACATATTGGTTCCGTCGGCATTATATATTGGTCCGGGCAGAAACGGATGGCCCATTCCCATACCCCAGTGTTGCCAGTTGTAGTCGTGGTTATAGTAGTTGTCGCCGCCGCTCATCTGTATCTCATGAAACGAACCGCCAACACCGTCATAAAGCAGCGGTCCGGTCTGATCGGTTGTGCACAGCCCTTCCCACAGCAGAGTTGACACAAAAGGATTCTCCGGCAACGTTAGTTCCACGCCTATATGCCCGTCTTTCCAGCGTCCATACTGCCACGTTAGCTGCGAGTGGTCATCGAAATAATGCTCGTAATAGCATCTCAGTTTCCATGTCGGCGCCGTATAGTTGAGCGCAAAGTTCCAGCTTCCCACATGGTTGCCCTCCACATTCTGCAGCGTGCTCTCCTGTATAGGTATGATGGCCTTCAGATATTCTTTTATCCCGCCGGGCATCTTTGCCACACACGTTGCGGTTCCGTCGTCATTCTTGCGCCACTTGCTTCCGCCAAACTGCGCCGCCTCGATCATTCCGATTTCCATCGTAACTGGTATCTTCTTTGGATTTCCCACTCTGAGCATGACCGACTTGCTGTGATATATCACGCCTCTGGTGAACGTCTCGCCTGGCTTTACAAAATCCGACCGCCAGTCGCCGTCTGTCAGCCATCCGTAGCCGAAATGAAACTTGGCAGCCACCCATCCTTTGGTGTAAGGCAGATTCTGATATTCCTTCACCTCAAGACGCACCTGCGGCACAGGACGTGCCCCGGGACCTTCAACCATCATGCCGCTGCTTAGCCTCATGTTCTTGTCCAGCGGAAAGGCTTCGCGCTCCTTGCTGCCTATGCTCAGCGTTATATTGCGCCATGACACATCGACAAAAGCCTGCTGAACAACAAAGTCTGAAGTCTGATTAACGGCTCCGGCCAAGTCGAGTCCTGCCTCCAGACGCCAGTCGGCACCCAACTTTCCGGCATAGTCTACACCCGCTCTGAGATATCCGCTGCACGGCTTTACACCCGACAGGCCATAGCGGTTGGCCGTAAACCACATAGGGGCATAGTCGCCCGTAGACACATTGGCAGACGTCTCCAGCTTATATCTCAGCGTGTCGCCTCCGGCAAATGCCGCGGCAAGAGGCAACATACTCAGCAATAATAACAGTTTAAGCGATTTCATCAGAATTAATCTTTCACCTTAACTAAACACCTTGATGCTCTTTATCTAAAAGGCATGCTACATATTATAAATCTAGTTATACCGTTGTCCTGCAAACATCCATGAGCCTTCTTTACGCAAGTATTAAGGCAATTAACATGCCCGTTCTTACCAGACATGGCACAGTTGTCCTATTGTTACAATAAGTCAAGATATGCAGGAATGGTTTGAAGGACACCAATAATCTAGTTACATTTGATTTTCAGGGCGCAAAATTACAATAAAAAACCTGACAGATAAAAATATTTTTGTTAAAAACATAGTAATATTTTTAAAATATACGCACTTGTATGCTTGCATTTTGCACACTCTACTTAACATAATCGGGACACATTCTGCTCACGCACATTACAAAATGCAATATACCGACACAACACAAACGGCACAAGCTAAATAAGAGACAAATAAAAGCAGCCACAAACAATGGCTGCATATAAGACAAAAAGTGCGCAATGCGGCATAACACCTTATGCCGCGATTGCGCAAAAGCTATATTTATTACTAACATCTAATACTTTCCGCAGGCTGTTTGCCGGCCTGTGGTCAGAAGCCTATTTCCTGCCCTCGGGCAAACACGCGGCGTATCACAGGCGACGTGTAGGCATAAGGGATGTAGTCAATCGAAGGTATCGGCTCTGTTATAAAGAAGTTAGCCACCTTGCCCACGGCTATCGAACCGTAGTCGCGGCTGAGCCCCATAGCATAAGCCGAGTTTATCGTGGCGGCATTGATGGCCTCTGCAGGCAGCAGTCTCAGCTTGATGCATGCCAGAGACACAATAAACTTCATGTCGCCCGATGGAGTTGATCCGGGATTATAGTCGCTGGCAACGGCAACGCCAAGTCCGGCGTCAACCATCTTACGTGCCAGTGCATAAGGCAGATTAAGGAAGAACGACGTGCCGGGCAGCACCGTAGGCATAGTGCCGCTGCCGCGCAGCAGCTCTATCTCCTCTTCGGTCATGCTCTCCAGATGGTCTACAGACAAGGCATTGCGCTTTACGCCTATCTCTACACCGCCCGACGATGCCAGTTCGTCGGCATGTATCTTGGGCAGCATTCCCCATTTTGCTCCGGCCTCAAGTATGCGGTCTGTCTCTTCCGGGGTAAAGAAGCCTTCGTCGCAGAACACGTCTACATAGTCGGCAAGATGCTCGCGCCCTACCTCTGGTATCATCTCCTCTACAACAAGACGTACATATTCGTCCTGGGTGTACTGGCGTCCTACTGCATGCGCACCAAGGAAGGTAGACACCACCTTTATAGGTGCCGTCTCCTTTATGCGCTTTATCACGCGCAGCATCTTCAGCTCGTCTTCGGTGTTAAGGCCGTAGCCGCTCTTTATCTCAACGCAGCCCGTACCCTTCATCATCACCTCGCGTACACGCCTCATGGCCTGCTCATAGAGCTGGTCCTCTGTCATGGTGTGCAGCAGGTCGGCAGAGTTGAGTATGCCTCCGCCGCGTTTGGCTATTTCGGCATAGCTCAGGCCTCTTATCTTGTCGACAAACTCGCCCTCGCGGCTTCCCGCATACACTATGTGGGTATGCGGGTCGCACCATGACGGCATCAGCGTTCCGCCTTCGGCGTCGACAACGGTGTCTGCAGCAGCTTCAGCATCCGTCAGACTGTCCATCGTGCCGAATCCGGTTATCAGTCCGTCTTCGGCAGTCAGATAGGCGTCGTTTATCTGCTCCAGCGTCTGCATCTCGCTGCCCTGCAGCCTCAGCTTGCCGTGCCGGTCTATTCCGGCCAATGTCTTTATATTCTTTACAAGCAGTCTCATCGGCTTGATTATTTTACGTTTTCCTTGGCGTCATGCTTATTCGGCATGCTCTCTCAGGAAGTCAATAGAGTTCTTTATGTGAGGATACATCACTTCGTCGTTCACGATGAACGGCACTACCTTGCGGTATTCATCATGCAGCTTCTCGATTACAGGAGACGACTTCAGCGGACGTCTGAACTCAAGAGCCTGAGCAGCATTAAACAGCTCTATTGCCAGCACACGCTCCGTGTTGAGCACCACCTTATAGAGCTTTATTGCAGCGTTGGCACCCATGCTGACATGGTCTTCCTGACCCTGGCTCGAAGGTATGCTGTCTACTGATGCAGGCGAGCACAGATTCTTGTTCAAGCTTACTATTGACGCAGCTGTATATTGTGTAATCATAAATCCGCTGTTTACGCCTGGAGTTGCAACGAGGAAGCTTGGCAGGTCTCTTGTGCCCGACACGAGCTTGTAGATTCGTCTTTCTGAGATATTAGCCAGTTCGCTCAGTGCCATTGCAAGGAAGTCCATAGGCAGTGCGATAGGCTCACCGTGGAAGTTTCCGGCTGAGATAATCAGGTCTTCGTCAGGACATACAGTCGGGTTGTCTGTTGCCGAGTTGATTTCAGTGTCGATCACTGACTTAACGTATGCCATTGAGTCCTTGGCTGCGCCATGAACCTGCGGAATGCAGCGGAACGAATACGGGTCCTGAACATACGATTTGGGCTTCTCTATTATCTCGCTGCCCTCAAGCAGTTGCCTCATGTTTGCGGCTGTCTGTATCTGGCCCTTGTGAGGTCTTACCTGATGTACGGCGTCTGTGAAAGGAGACACCAGTCCATAATATGCGTCGAGCGACATGGCAGCAATCTTGTCTGCCCATTTGCTCAGGCGTTCGCCCTGCAGCAATGCCCATACGGCAAACGAACTCATGTTCTGTGTTCCGTTGAGCAGAGCCAGACCTTCTTTAGATCCGAGCTGTATCGGCTCCCATCCGTTTTCTTTCAGCATCTCTGCTCCTGTCATCACCTTACCCTTATACTCTACGTCACCGAGTCCTACGAGCGGCAGACAGAGGTGTGCCAGAGGCACAAGGTCGCCGGATGCGCCAAGTGAGCCTTGCATGTAGACAATAGGATAAACATCGTTGTTGAAGAAGTCGACAAGTCTCTCTACGGTATCAAGCTTGCAGCCTGAGTAGCCATAGCTCAGCGACTGTATCTTCAGCAGCAGCATTATCTTTACTATATCGTTAGGCACGCGGTCGCCTGTGCCGCATGCATGCGACATCATCAGGTTTATCTGCAACTGCGAAAGCTGGTCGTTGCCGATAGACACGTTGCAGAGAGAGCCGAATCCTGTTGTTACGCCATAGATAGGCTTCTCTGTCTCTTCTATCTTCTTGTCGAGATATTCACGGCAGCGTACGATGCGCTTGCGTGCGTCTTCACTAAGTTCGAGTTTATAACCTTTTTCTATTATCTCACCGATACGTTCAATCGTGAGATGTTCTGCTGATATTTGGTGAATCATTGTGTATTTAAATTTAAAGTTATGTGTGTGTTTAGGAGTTAAAGAAGTTAGAGTAGTTAAAGGAGTTAAAGTCATATGTCTTGTGGACACACAATTATAAATTATAATTCATAATTGACTAACGCCTAATCTTGTTTCATAATCAGGACATTGTTTCTTAGTCCTTAATTATTTACTTAATTACTTCAAGGCATTTGACTTTAACTACTTTAACTCCTTCTAACTACTTTAACTACTGAATTTACTTCACTGCGTTATCTATTATCTCATCATCCACGAAGTTAGGCATCGTAACCTTCAGGTTCGGGGTGCGTGCCATTTCGCGCTCAATGCTGTGTATAGAGCCTTCATTGCGTGCCCAGCTGCGGCGTGCAATACCGTTGTTTACGTCCCAGAACAGCATTTCGCGTATGTGGCGTGCGCTGTCTTCGCCTCCGTCTATCATCATGCCGAAGCCGCCGTTGATAACTTCTCCCCAGCCTACTCCGCCACCATTGTGGATAGATACCCATGTGGCACCTCTGAACGAGTCGCCTATAACGTTCTGAACAGCCATGTCGGCACAGAACTGCGAACCGTCGTATATGTTACTTGTCTCACGGAACGGAGAGTCTGTTCCTGATACGTCGTGATGGTCGCGGCCAAGCACAACCGGACGTGTTATCTCGCCCTTCTTTATTGCCTCGTTGAATGCCAGAGCTATCTTTGCGCGGCCTTCGGCGTCAGCATACAATATACGTGCCTGTGAGCCTACTACGAGATGGTTGCGGCCGGCCTCCTTTATCCAGTGGATGTTGTCTTCCATCTGGTGCTGTATCTCCTCCGGTGCTGTCTTGCATATCTCCTCGAGCACCTCTACAGCCAGACGGTCGGTTACAGCCAGGTCTTCGGGCTTGCCTGATGTACATACCCATCTGAACGGACCGAAGCCGTAGTCGAAGAACATCGGACCCATGATGTCCTGAACGTATGAAGGATATCTGAACTTGCCGTCGGCAGCCATGATGTCAGCTCCAGCACGCTCTGACTGCAGCAGGAATGCGTTTCCGTAGTCGAAGAAGTACATGCCGCGCTCTGTCAGCTTGTTGATTGCAGCAACCTGCCTGCGCAGAGATGCCTGCACACGCTCACGGAACAGTTCGGGATTCTCTGCCATCATCTGCTTCGACTCCTCAAATGTCATGTCAACAGGATAATATCCTCCTGCCCATGGGTTGTGCAGAGATGTCTGGTCGCTGCCAAGGTCTACCTTTATGTTTTCTTCTGCCAGGCGTTCCCACAGGTCAACCACGTTGCCCACGTATGCCATAGACACAGTCTTGCGCTCCTCTACGGCCTTTCTTATTGCCGGTATCAGTTCGTTCAGGTCAGAGTGCAGTTCGTCCACCCAGCCCTGGTCATAGCGCTTCTGTGCAGCCTTGGGGTTAATCTCGGCAACAACGCTGACCACTCCGGCAATGTTTCCTGCCTTAGGCTGTGCACCTGACATACCGCCAAGACCTGACGACACGAACAGCATGCCGTGTATGTCCTTGCGGCCCGGTTCTTTCTTCATCTGCATGCGTGCAGCGTTGAGCACAGTTATCGTTGTGCCGTGAACGATGCCCTGCGGACCGATATACATATACGATCCGGCTGTCATCTGTCCATACTGGCTGACGCCAAGTGCGTTCATGCGCTCCCAGTCGTCTGGTTTTGAGTAGTTAGGTATCACCATACCGTTTGTAACAACCACTCTCGGAGCATTCTTGTGCGACGGGAAGAGTCCCAGCGGATGACCTGAATACATCACGAGTGTCTGCTCGTCTGTCATCTCGCTCAGATACTTCATAGTCAGCAGATATTGTGCCCAGTTCTGGAATGCGGCACCGTTGCCTCCATATACGATAAGCTCATGAGGATGCTGAGCCACTGCCGGGTTCAGGTTGTTCTGTATCATGAGCATGATGGCAGCAGCCTGCTCCGACTTGTGAGGATACTCGTCAATGCTGCGTGCATACATGTCGTATGTAGGTCTGAATCTGTACATATATATGCGTCCGTAGTCGCGCAGCTCGGCAGCAAACTCCGGTGCAAGTGTCTTGTGGAATTTCTTAGGGAAATATCTCAGGGCATTGCGCAGTGCAAGCTTCTTTTCGTCTTCTGTAAGTATCTCCTTACGCTTTGGCGCATGGTTCACTTCTTTGTCATACTCACGCGGCTCCGGCAGCACGTCTGGTATGCCGGCACGTATCGCCGCCTTAAATTCCTCGTTTGTCATAATATTTAGGATTTTTCTGTTGTTTATTCGTTATGTTTCTCCCGGTCTTGCCTTAATCAGTTACCGCTGATTACTCGCTCAACCATCTGCATTATCTCAGCCTCCTGCTTTGTGGCCTCAGCCATCAGCGCCTCAGCCTCACCTATAAGAGCCTTGGCTGCATCCTGGTCTTTCAGCGACGAAGCGTTTATCTTGACGTTCAGTCCGGCACCCATCACGGCTGCTCTTGCTGCCAGTGCGCCAACGCCTGCGTCAGACACGCTGTTCGGGTTGCCGGTCTCTACCATTGCCCTGCACAGTTCGAACACCTGTGCCGATGTCTTCATTGTCTCCAGCGGCACCTGTGCAGCAAACAGTGTTGCCTTCTGTATAGCCTCTGAGCGCAGCTGCTTCTCTTCGTCTGTTCCTTTCGGCATTCCGAAGGCTGCCATTATGCGGTTAAAGGCCTCTGTGTCGTCGTCAACGAGGCGCAGCAGCTCTGTCTCGAGCACCATGCCCTTGTCTGCCCACTGGCTGAACTCGTTCCAGCGGTCGTCCCATCCGGGCTTGTGTGCCGACAGGTTAGCCACCATCGTTGCCAGTGCAGCGCCCAATGCTCCCATGTATGCAGCCACTGATCCGCCGCCGGGTGCAGGAGATTCTCTTGCAGTCTCGTCAGCAAATCCCTTCACTGTCAGCGCCGTCAGTCTCTTTGCCTTCTTCTGGTCGGCCTCGAGCAGCATCTCCACAACCTTCTCCTCGGGTACAAACGGACGCAGGTCGTCGAGTCCCATCGACTTCACGGCTATGTTCATTATGTCTTCTTCAGGAATACCTGTCGATCTGTGCTGTTTCTCAAGGAAATACTTTCCGGCGTCTACAATAGAGCGTTTTGGCACAAGACCTACGATCTCTGTTCCCGTAACTCTCAGTCCTCTGTTCTGAGCGCAGCGGCACACCTCGTCGAATGCCACGTGCAGCGGCGTAACGTTGATGTTAGTTATGTTCATCGACACCTGTGCGATGCCGTATTCCTCGATAAACCATCCTATGGCCTTTGTCGACTTCAGCGTACCGGGCTGCATTATGGTCTTTCCGTCTGCGTCTTTCTTCACCTTGCCTGTTATCGGGTTGCCTTCGCGCACCGGTCTTCCCTTCTCTCTCACGTCAAAGGCCACTGCGTTTGCCCTGCGTGTAGATGTGGTGTTAAGGTTAAAGTTTACGGCAATCAGGAAGTCGCGTGCTCCTACAGCCGTACATCCCGTGCGTGCCACGCCCTCGTCAAAGGGTCTTGCACCGAAGTCGGGAGCCTTGTCGGCGTCGCCCATCTTCTCCGGCAGCGCCTCATACTCACCGGCTCTGCACACGGCCAGATTGCGTCTTTCAGGTTTCAGAGCGGCCTCTTCATAGCAGTAGCATGGTATCTGCAGCTCGTCGGCAATGCGCTTTGCCAGTTTTCTTGCCAGCTCGGCACACTCTTCAAGAGTTATTCCGCTTACCGGCACCAGCGGCAGCACGTCTGTAGCGCCCATACGCGGATGAGCACCGTGATGCTTGCGCATGTCTATAAGTTCACCGGCCTTCTTAACAGCCTTGAAAGCAGCCTCGACAACAGCCTCGGGCTCACCAACAAAAGTAACCACCGTGCGGTTAGTAGCCTCACCCGGGTCAACATCGAGCAGTTTTACGCCGCCGGCCTCCTCTATCACATCGGTAATCTGTTTTATAACATTCTTGTCGCGTCCTTCGCTGAAGTTGGGCACGCACTCCACAATCTGTTTTATCTTTGCCATAGTATTATTAAAATATTGTATAGTTTCTTTATGTTTTTCTTATTAGATGCATGGCAGAATGTTGCTGCCGGCCGTCGCCTCAAAGACGCCACAACATGCCGCAAACCTTCTCTCTGCCTTTACAAAGATAGGATTTTAGAATAAAAGTCGCAAAAAATATGGGTTAAAAATACAAAGATTATTTCATTAAATTTTAAGGCCGGCCGCCGCCTCACATCGTCTTAAAATATCAATTTAAAACAAAAGACGGCGATATCAAAACACTATCACCGCTCATTCACAGAAACAGATTTAAACATTGCAGTTTACAGCCACGATTACTTACAATACGCCATTTCGTCTTTCATCATACATTTATGCCGCCAGACGCCATCAGTCCTCACATTTTTAGTAATTTTTCAGCACATCATGTCCCGTCATCACGCCCTCACATCTGACACATTTCTCATTCCTCACCCCATAATCACACAAAAATAAACGGCTCTTCATCCGAAAAGCCGTCAACGTCATATAATAACATAACAATTTGCATCCCGTCCCCGTTCGTCATACCATCCATGTCATAAGGAGTTAAAAGAGTTAGAGAAGTTACCGCCAACAGAGTTGGCTAGTAATTAAAGCCAAATGCCTTGTTGATTCGCACTACGTTGCTATTGTTCCGGCTGATTTGCAATCTGCCGGAATTGAATATAAGGATCTCCTGATCCGCTTAAAATACCGCTAATTTAAGTGAAAAATGAAAAGTTAAAAATCCAATAGCCAATGTTAGCATAAAATTGTGATATAATGTGAAATAGGAAGTTAGCGGATTAAATAAATCCTGATATTCAATTCCGGCGGAGCGCAGATCCGCCGGCACATTAGCAAACGTAGTGCGTGCGCTTCGTCGATTATTGTCAATTGTATTACATTGAATAGAATCAACTAGGCATTTGACTTTAACTACTAGCCAACTCCGTTGGCGATAACTCCTTTAACTACTTTAACTCCAAATGATAATACCAACAAATCACATGGATTTTTCACTTTTAATTTTTCATTTTTATTTGCGCTCCGCGCCTGCTCTTCCCTCTTCACTCTTCACTTAAATCAGTAGTTTTTATTATCAATATACACCTCAAGCAACTTCGACACGCGATCTTCGTTGTTCGGCACAACGTCCATGTCGGCAACGCAGGCAGGCACGAGGCAGCTCATGCCCTTTGTCAGGTGCACTTGCTTTATCTCTGGCTCCTCGCCCTTCCACGACCTTATCACGATGTCGCTGCTGCCCTCAAGACACATATACACCACGAAGCTGTCATACTTATACAGCTTTCTGTGGAAGGCACGGTTCACCTCCAGCAGCTTCACCGTAAAGAACCTGTTCTCTGCCAGCAGCACCGGATAGTTCATCTTGCGCGTGTAGTGCGTGCGGTAGTCGTCCTCCACCTTATAGTCCAGCGCCTCCGATGCCAGCGCCGTGTGCAGTGCCCTTGGCTTGCCGTCAAGTCCCGGACGGTTATAGTCGAATATACGGTATGTCAGGTCAGAACTCTGCTGCACCTCAGCCAGCAGCGTACCGCTGCATATCGCATGGATGCGTCCCGACGGAATGTAGAACACGTCGCCCTCCTTCACGTCGTGCGATGCCAGCACGTCACAGATGCTGCCGTCCTCTATGCGCTTGCCATATTCATATTTCGATATCAGACTCTTAAAGCCGCTGTAGAGCTTAGCTCCCGGCTTTGTGTCCATAATATACCACATCTCCGTCTTGCCGAACGAGTCGTGATATTTACGTGCCATCTCGTCGTTGGGATGCACCTGTATCGACAGGTCCTTCGCAGCGTCGATAAACTTTATCAGCAGCGGAAACGTCTCGCCGTACATGTCATACACCGTGCGTCCTATCAGCTCTTCCTTATATTCCGTCACAAGTTCGTTAAGCTTGCGTCCCTGCAGCGAGCCGTTGCCCACTACCGATTCCTTGCCCGGTACGGCACTTATCTCCCAGCTCTCGCCTATAGGGGCAGTGTCGCCGTCGTTTATGCCTTTCAGGGCTTTCAGCAGATTGCCGCCCCAGACCTTTGAATACAAGTTATTTTCGAATAATAATGGATAAAGCATGGTTTAGTCGTTTGTTGCAGTTTATAAGAATATTGTTAAATGAAAGCAATGTCACCAACAATTCAAAAAATAGTAAAAGCTCCTTTGGGTGAAAACAATAATAAATATTTTATTATCTTTGCACCAATGAAATCGTTTTTTCGTATAGTGTTATCTTATCTTTCGGCTATAGTGCTTGTTCCTATAGCCATAATAGCAAAGCTGTTCAGGAAATAAGAATTCTTATTTCTCAAATGGATTTTTGTATATGCCAAGCAACTGCTTAGTGAAGTAATAGAAGAACTGCATATCGTCAACAAAATAACGCTTAAATAGGCGCTTTGGTTCTTTTATCACACGATACAGCCACTCCATTCCGCATTTCTGCCATATCATAGGCGCACGTTTCAGCGTACCAGCCTCGAAGTCTATCGTTGCGCCAAGAGCCATAAACACATCCACGTTTGGCATCCTGTCACGATATTTCATTATCCATTTCTCCTGTTTTGGTGCACCTACACCTACAAGAACAACGTTTGCGCCGCTTTCATTTACAATCTTTATCAGTTCCTCACATTCTGCCTCTTTCTTCTCAAATCCATACGAAGGCGAATGTGCGCCGACAACAATCTCACGGCCCACTTTTTCGTTGATGTTTCTTTTAGCTTTCTCTGCTATACCTTCTGCTGCACCCAGCAAGAATATCTTGCAGTCAGTGTCATCCTTATGATACATATAATATGCTGTAAAGAAGCTGCTTCCGGGAATAGCCTCCGGCAACGGCTTTTTCAGCAGTTTAGACATCAGGTATAATATTTTGCTGTCGCATACCACCCATTCTGCCTTTTGATAAACATCATAAAAGTCTTTATCTTTTTGAAGCTTTACCAGATGGTCTACGTTAGGAGTTATCAACACACCTTTTTTCAAGTTCTTCAACAGCTCATCGCGTGTTGTTGAGAGTATGTCGATATTAAGAAAACGAACAATATCTTTCATCTTTATATTTTATAAATATTACATTTTCAGTTTTTCAAAAGTCTCTTCCCACGATTTATATATTTCGTCAACAGAGTATCTTTTGCTTGTTTCAATGGCTTTTTCAGCCATATCATTATAGACGGCATCATTATGCATAATCTTTTGTAATTGTATGGCTGCGTTTTCTGCAGAAAAACCTTCTTTTTGGTATGGAAAGACAATACCATTAACACCGTCATTTACAATGTCGTAAACAGCAGAATAACTGCCATAAACGGCAGGAACAACTCCGAAGCTCATACATTCAGCCAACACAAGGGGGAAACCCTCATATTCAGATGTTAGCATCAGAATCCTTGCGCGTTTATAATACTCTATAGGTGATTTAAAACCTTCAAAGCTGACATTCTTTAGTCCTAATGCCTTTGCTTGCTTTTCAATATTCTCACGCTCAACTCCATCGCCTACTATAGTCAGCCGCCAGTCTGGATATTTCTTTTCCAGCAAAGCCCATGTGTCTATCACTCTGTACACCCTTTTTTGATTATAGTCAATGCGGCCGACATATATTATTTCTTTTTCTTTATTAGCAGGTTTTAAAACAAAGTCTCCTGTTTCTATTGTTACAGGGTTTGTCTGCACCATAAGTTTCTTTGGATTCTTTATTCCTGTAAAATTCTTAAAGCGTTCAACGAAACTAGGGGAGAGCACTTGGTAAACATCGCTATGATTATATACATACCGCATACTTCTGCTTGTGATAAATCCGTATAAATTCTTCTTGGCAATAAGTAGCAGTCGTTTAAATCCATTGTCTGTTTTTGACAATTCTATTTCAACATCTTTTATTCGTGCATTTGTGCCAGGGTCATTGTGGTATATCGCTATAACTTTTACATTTAATCCTTTCTTTGCCTTTTCCAATACTTTTGCACCAATATAAGGTAGCCCCCATTGATTTATAACGATATCTATTTTTTCGGATATAAGAATATCTCTTAATTTGGCAACATTATTTTCTGAATAGTTGAAACCGTTTAAACTATATACTTTAACGGCATCGCATGTTCTTCTTACCATCATTTTATTAGGCTGATTAAAACATGCTATAATAACGTTGTTATTGTTATCAGAAAAGGACTTTGCCAAAACAGATGTAACAACTTCCTGCCCACCTATTTCATACACTTTCATTAAGAAAAGTATATTCATATAGATTATATGTATGTGAGTTTCATTTAAATTCAAAAAAGCATAAGTATTTATTATGGATTTTTATAAAACAAATTGTTTTTTCCATTCCTCGATTTCTTTTTTAGGTAAATAAATATCTGTTTCAACACTATCATTTATCCACCTATCCAAATTTTTGATGTCATTTCTGTCAATATATGGTAAATTAGTATCTCGATTTATTTCTTTTGCTCTGTTATCTACACCTATAATCAAGCTTCTACACCCATGATTTAATGCTCGTATTCCTCCGTGTAATCGTGAACCAATAAAATCAATATCTTTTTGAAATAGTATATTGTCATATTCAGAAAGTATAGGACGGATAATATTTACATTGTAAGGTATGTTTAACTTCTTAAAATAATCAAAATCTTCAGCTTGTTGTATCCATAAATAAATTGTTTTATAGTTGTCATGAAGAATATCAAACATCAACCGGTCATTATTTATATCTGGTTTATAATATGTTAAAGCTGTAATAACGCTAGAACCTTTTATCTTAGGAATAGAATTGCAATGTTCCTTAGTAAGATTCCACATTGTAGGGCATGCTGTATTCAGAACATTATTTATACCTATAGCTTTTAGTTTTAATTCAGTATATCCATCACGAACAGAATGTAATAGCTTTTTAGATAGTATAGATCGGTATACAAATTTTGTATATGGGTCAGTATTAAATTTATTATAGTTTCCCCAACCAGCACCCATTAAGCATATATTTTTTATATTAACTGCTTCTCGCAATCCAATTTTCCAACCTTTCTTCCATAAAATACTTGTTTTTAGAATATTTGTACCACATACTAAACTATACTTTGCATTATTACAAAGTTTATATGCTGATTTTCCAATTTCTAAATGTGTCGGAATACGGTCTAAATAATAAGTTCTATTTTTTAATATAGCAAATAATTGTTGCGAACAATAATTCATAATGATTTCGTCGCCTACATTATCTGTTCCGATGGATGTGTCAAATAATAATATATGTTCCATTTTTTTACTTAAAAAGTTATCCAATTATTAGGAAAAATTAAAGGTGCAGTTGCGGGTTCATTGACCCATTTTGTTGGATATGTAACTATTCTTTTTTTATTACCCAACATTGCTCCCCAAAAACTAAATGTACTATTTGCTATAATTGCGTATTTGCAATTAGACATTAAATACATATCCAAATAACTGTTTTCTCCTTTGTTCCAATCAATATATATAGGGTTAGGAATGTTTATATTATTTTTAACATATTCTATATCATCTGAAAAAACAAAGAAACGAGCATTAGGACTTTGATTTATGATATATTTAATAGCTTTTTCATAGTATTCTTTTGGACAAGTTCCACCTAAACGGGCAATATATTTTGGAGAATAATAATCTCCACGTCTTACGTGTACAAAAACAGAATGAGTTGATTTTATTTCGCTTAAAATAGCTTTGTTTTTATTAGATAAAACTATTTTTTTAAATTCAGGAAGGTTACCTGATTGTAAAATATAATCGATATGCATTTTACATGCATTATTAACAATAGAATCGAGATTAAAACTTCTTGTATCCATCGAGATCTTGCTTTCGCATAAATGAACTTTTTTTAAAAAATATAAATATAATGTATATAATTTCACCCAAATTGGTGATGATGGAAGATTGACATTAAAATATTTGTCTATTTCAAGTCCATGATGTTCAGCCATCTTATTTTGACTATATATTCCATATACTTTTTCATTTGGGAACATTTTTTGCAAATATTGATAGAAAACATATCCAAATATCTGATTTCCTAACCCACCTGTAAAAACTAATATTTTCATTTTAATTATTTTATTTTTTTTATCACTTTACATGGATTTCCTGCAGCAATACAATCTGCAGCAATATTTTTTGTAACAACGCTACCAGCGCCTATTACAGAACGCGCACCTATAGTTACACCTTTTAAAATTATTGTATTCATACCAATAAGCACATCATTTTCAATTGTAATTCCTTTGTCTTGTTTGTCTTTTGCATCTTCATAAATGTTACGTCGTTTTTCCCAATTAATAGAGTGAGCGTCACTATCTAATATTGTGACATTACCTCCAATTTTCACATTGTCTCCTATAAAAATAGATTTATGAGCCCATAAAATGGTACTGCTCATACCAACATTATTACCTATATGTATTTTGGCATTATCATTAACACAAATGCATCCTTGTCTATTGCTGCATAACGGATTAATGCTTCTCCCACTACTATAGTAAAAATTATTTCCAATATTTAATTCTGATTTTGAGGTTAACTTTATATTTAAATGCCCGTGTATAGTACATCTTTTTCCATGTTTTACACCTAAAATTTTTAATTTTAATAAATTCTTATAGCTGCTTAATTTGTTCTTAATCCGTAAGATCTGTTTAAGAATGTTCCTTATTTTCATTATATTTTCTTTTATAAATTATTGTCTAATGAAATTTTATCTCATATTATAACATTGTTTTATGAATCTTATATTATTAATGAATGTCCGCATGTTACCAAATTAGCAAAGTTTAAACTGCCAAGTTGCTCCA
>OCPP01000389.1_pt1 | contig 33211 bp, 32 predicted proteins | sample 1538211 | NCBI WGS metagenome assembly OCPP01 (sample SAMEA2580193, study PRJEB22360) | human gut metagenome | biome: human gut; feature: human-associated habitat; material: faeces | place: Denmark | collected 2008/2010
CGTTCTTTTTGTGATGAGATCAGTCTGCTCACATAAAAGATTGCCCGGTTTAAGAAATCCGTATATGCTATCTGCATCAATCTCATTTTTCTTAAGCCCATAAATCTGAGACTTCAGTTCTGCCATTGTTTCTTCCACTTCATCTATTCTATCATATTGAGCGTCTAATCGTCTCTGTAAACTGAAAAGGGTGCAGCAGACTACCACAACACCTATTCATCCGTTGCTTTTCATTAAAATAATTCCTTTCGTCAGTATTGCATCGCTCGGATCATAGATTTTTCCCGAAAGCATTTTCCTGTTCCGTCATAGCAGTCTCCATTTTCTTAGGATCTGATTAGTTTTAAAATCTCCTCTTCTTCCGGCATAACCCGAAGGGCGCCTCTTCTGGTGGTGATGATAGAGGCGGCTGCGTTGGCGAAGGTAAGCATTTCTTCCATGTCCTGTCTGCTTATGTTTTGATAGCCTTTCTTCAAAATCTGATGCAGCATACAACCCATAAAGGTGTCTCCCGCGCCGGTCGTTTCAATCGTATTTTCATTCAGGAATGCCGGAACCTCTGCCCTCTCCTCCCCGCAGTAAGCACGGCTGCCGTCTTTTCCCATAGAAAGGAAAATCAAAGGAATTGGAAATTCCGCCCGAAGCTTCTGCATTGCCTTCTCAAAATCCTGTTCTCCGGTAAGCCATACCAGCTCATCATCAGATATTTTCAATATATGACAATGACCCAGTCCGTATCGGATCTGTTCCTTTGCCAGTTCCTCGCTCTCCCACAAAGGCTTTCTCAAGTTCGGGTCAAAAGAAAGCCAGACACCAGCTTTCTCAGCTGCCTCAATGGCACTCATAGTTGCCATTCTCACCGGCTCATCCGTAAGAGAAAGGGAACCGTAGTGAAAAATCTTTGCATTTCGTATCAGTTCTTCCTTCACTTCTTCCTTGCGAAGCATCATATCCGCTCCCGGCTTCCTGTAAAAGGAAAAATCCCTGTCTCCATCTTCTTTCTTTTGTACAACTGCCAAAGTTGTATGAACCTCTTTGTCAAAACACAAACCTTCTGTTGAAATTCCGGTTTCCTTTAAGGCTTTCTCCAACTGTAATCCAAAACCATCCTGACCAACTTTACCAATAAAAGCCGTTTTCCTTCCCAGCTTTTGCAGCATGGCAAGCACATTACAGGGGGCTCCTCCCGGATTCGCTTCAAAAATCGGATTCCCCTGTTCACTATATCCATTTTGTGTAAAATCAATGAGCAATTCGCCCATTGCTACAACATCATATTTTTCCATTACTTTACCTCAATATCATATTTGGTTACATCCAAATATGTCTTTCCGTTACTTGCAAAACAAATTCCAGAAGCATCTACCGGTGTATAAATCAGCGAGGTCATTACCTGTTCCCCATCATTTACGAATATCTCCACGGAAAATCTGTCTACTAAAATCCTAAGTTTTATCACATCTTTTTTGTCTGAGACATACATACTGCGTGTGCTTATCGTATCTTTCTTAAAACCAGAATGGGTACGGTCAAATGTAAGTGTTTTCTCATCCCTGTCATAGATTATTTCTGAATAATGCTTTTCATCCGCAGCCAGTTTTATTCTAAATTTCCCATATTCCTTCCCTTTCAGAGCCATTTGCAGATCGATACTTCTTCCACTAATGCCTTTCAATTCTGTCTCTTCGTGAATACAAACATTATCGTAACTTATAACATTGCTGCGATAATTTTCAAGTTCACGCACTGGCATCTGACAAATTCTTCCATCCTTCATTGATAACTCTCTCGGAATAGTCATCATACCGGAATATCTCTGAGTATCAGGATACATTGGATTATCCCATGACTGCATCCAGCCAATCAAAATTCTTCTTCCATCCTCTATCCCCATAGTCTGTGGTGCATAGAAATCAAGTCCATAATCTACGCACTGTACTTTTTCTCTTGTAAACTTCAGCTTTTCCTTGTCATAATTTCCAATCAAAAATGCTGTATTGTTACCATTGTGAAATTCCAATCCTTCTGCTTCCATTTCCTGTGGTGAAATCATAAGAACCTGTTTTCCATCTAAAGGGTAAAAATCCGGACATTCCCACATCCTTCCTATCTTATTTTCACTACGGTCTAAAATTCCTGCAAATTCCCATTTTTCCGGCTTTTCTGCACAAAACAACGCAATCTGACCGCTTCCGTCACCATGGCGGCTTCCGGCAACCATATAGTATTTACCATTTTCCTTCCATACTTTCGGATCTCTGAAATCTTCCAGACTACTGCCTTCTGGTAACATATCCGCAGTCACAACCGGATTGTTTTCAATTTTTTCATATTCAACACCATTTCCTATCGCAACGCATTGATTCTGGCGGATACATTTTTCTCCATTTGGGGCTGCTTTTTCTTCTACGCCTGTATAAATCAGTATCTGCTTTTCTCCATCTTCAATCGCACTACCGGAAAATACGCCAAAATTGTCATAGTCCTGATCTGGTGCCAATGCTACAGGAAGGTATTCCCACTTGATAAAATCCACACTTTTTGCGTGTCCCCAATGCATAGAATCCCAATGTGTTGCATAAGGATAATACTGGAAGAATAAGTGATGTTCCCCTTTATATTCAGAAAAACCATTAGGATCATTCATCCAGCCAACCGGGTTGGAAAAGTGAAAAGCCGGTCTGTTCTCCTTTGCTATCTTCGCACTTTCTACTTTTTCATATTTTCTTGCTTTTTCTAACATTTCACTCATATTTTTCTCCCTTCGTTGTCTATCACTATTTTTCTTTTGACAAAGAGTCCAGATATGCATCAAAATATTTCTGTTTGATTTCCAGGTATTCCGACAATCCGTAGTCTTCCATTTTCTGCAAATATCCGTCCCATTCCTCTTCAATTCCGCCATTCAAAATCCAGCTTGCCTTCATCTGTTCTGCATATTTCTTGATATCCGTATCAAGCTGTGAGACTCTGTTCGTATCCTCCATACTCATAAAAACATTTGGAAATACGTATTTGCTGTTCATATCAGAAAGATAAGTTTCATGCATATTATCAAGACGCCATTTTGCGTCATCAGGTTCTGTTACATACACGTTGTAGTACTCATTCAAAATAGCAAGTGGTCCATTGACCGACTGGTTCTCACGGATTTCCACCGGAGATTTGCCACTGAGATCCATATGTCTTAACATTGGCCCTCCATCTGCATTTGTACTCATTTCAAAAATGTTATCACTATTTTCCTCACCATAAGTACCCCAGTTATTCTGTGCAGATTGGATAGGGTTGTACATTTGATCAATCCACGCAGCTGCAAGTGCTGTATCTCTGCAGTTTGAAGTCAGAACGCAACGTCCCCTGTCAAATCCACTTGTCTCACTACCATTCTGTCTTGTTATGTTTACAAGACCTTCCGGCCCTGCAAGCGCCGGCAGCATTACATAATCTTCATAATTATCAATATTCGCTATATCCCAGGAAAAGCATAATCCATATCTGTGATTCTTTCCTTTTGCCACATAAGTAGACCAGTCTTGCGTAAAAGCCTCCGGATCCACCAGATCTTCCTCTACCAAATGATGCAGCCAGATAATTCCTTCCTTATATCCTTCCTGTACGGTGGTATAAATTACTTTTCCTTCATCTGTTACTGCAAAATGATCCCCTGTGTCTCCATATCCTTCGCCAAATCCATTCATTAAAATAGCAGGATCCTGGTCTCCATTGTTAATAATAAAGGACATTGGTATCACGCCACCTGTAATATCAAATTCTTGTTGTAGTTCATTTGCATGATCACGAAAGGCAATCAAAACTTCTTCTAATTCCTCTGTTGTTTTTGGCATTTCTAACCCCAGATAATCCAGCCACTTCTTGTTTATATATGGAATATCGCCAATTGCCTGTATAGCCTCTTTTCCTGCTCCAAGCTGCTCAATCCATGGGAAAGAATATATATGTCCATCCGGGGCGGTACACATTACCCTGTATTCCGGATATTTTTCAAAAACAGATTGTAAATTCGGCATATATTTATCAATCAGGTTCTCTAAAGGAATAATAATCCCCTGTTTTGCATAGCGAAGCAAATCATAGTCATTCATTCCTGCTACAAACAATCCGTCAGGTAATGCCCCAAACTGTGCCAAAGCCAGATTTTTCTTATCTCCAAACTGATCAGATACAAAACATGTCCAATTGACATGTACATTCGTCTGTTCTTCCAATCTCATAAATATCGTTCTTTTATTTGGATCCTGCTCTGTTCTGGCAGGTGCATTCGTAATAAATGACAATTCTTTTGTTTCAGACAATGGGAAAGCAACTTCCTCTATCGGAGTTTGGGGATTGATGTCGGCCTGTCCTACTGCCGCTTCTCCACAACCAACTAATGATATACAACTAATAGCAGTCAGTAATATACAAATTGTTTTCTTTATTCCTTTTTTCATCTGCGTTTTCTCCTTCCTACTATTTTTACCCTTTAATGGAACCTACCATAACACCCTTGTCAAAGTATTTTTGAAAAAATGGATACATCACAAGAAGCGGAATGCTGGATACTACAATTGTTGAATACTTCAGTAATTCTGCCATTTTTGCCATTTCTGCAGTACTTTGAATATCAGCAATCATTCCTGATTGAGGTGTATTTTGTACCAAAATGGAACGAAGTACTAACTGTAATGGCTGCAAATCAGCATCATTTAAATAGATCATTGCATCAAAGTAACTGTTCCACATTCCAACAAATCCCCATAATGCCAGAACTGCAATGATTGGTTTGCAAAGTGGAAGTAAAATCTGGAAGAAGTACTGTATCTCATTTGCTCCATCAATCTGCGCAGCTTCCCATAATTCATTGGAAACAGACTGATAATAGGTTCTTGCCAATATCATATTCCATACATTAAATGCGCTTGGTAACAAAATTGCCCATACTGTATTAACCAGACGAAGCTGATTCATCAAAATAAATGTAGGAATCAATCCTCCTCCAAAAAACATAGTAATAACAAATAATGCATTAAAAAACTTTCTACCTACCAAATCTTTTTTAGACATTGGATAAGCCGCAAGAAGTGTAATGAAAACAGAGATTGCTGTTGCTGTAATGGAGTAAAAGAAAGAATTTGCAAAGCCCCTCCATATCATTTTATCTTCCAGCACTCTTCTATATGCTTCCAGTGACCAGTCACTCATACGAAAGCTGATTCCCTGATTATTCAGTACATTTGGATCCATAAAAGAAGCTATTACAACATAAGCGAGTGGAATAACAATTGCTATTGTAAATAACGCTAAAACACTATAGCCCAGGAAAAGAATAACTCTGTCAATTGTACTTCTTTTTGATGCCTTTGATTTGTTTTTTTGTGCCCTCATTGTATGCCTCCTCTCTATAATCCTTCTCCATCATTTAATTTTGATACAATTCCATTTACAACAAGCAATAAAATCACATTGATGATGGAATTAAAGATACCCACTGCTGTGGAATAACCATAATCACCATTCAGTAAACCAATTTTATATACATATGTTGAAATGATTTCTGACGTTGGCAGATTCATTCCTGTTTGAAGTGCATATGCCTTTTCAAATCCAACGCTCATAATATTTCCCGCAGAAAGAATAAATTGGATTACAATAATATTTTTAATAGCTGGAAGCTGTACATACCATATCTGCTGTAAAACATTTGCACCATCAAGCATAGCGGCTTCCTCTAACTCTTTACTTACATTTGATAAAGCTGCGGTATACATGATGGAAGCCCACCCGGCACCTTGCCATATTCCACTGGCTATGTAAATTGTTCTAAACGCCTCCGGCATTGTCATCCAGTTTGTTGATGTTCCCAAAATTTGATTGAGTGGTCCTACTGGGGATAAAAACATTCTCACCATACCACATAAAACGATAACTGATATAAAATTAGGGGCATAAATCAAAAGCTGAATTTTTTTCTTAATACCAACACTACGAATTTGATTCAACAGCAGTGCCAATATGATCGGCATTGGAAATCCCCATAATAAACCATATAAACTTAACTTTAATGTATTCAATAAATAGGACAAAAAATCCGGCGAAGATAAAAAACGTTTGAAATAATCCAGTCCTACCCATTCACTCCCTAAAAGTCCCAGACGTACATTATAATCTTCAAACGCCATAAGGATTCCACCCATTGGTAAATACTTAAAAATAATTGTAAATACAAGTGCCGGCATCAGGAAAAACACATACAATTGCCAGTTTTTCCTGACATACAACAGTTTCTGCTTCATTGTATGTTTTCCATTTGTTAGTTTTTTTTTCGCTTCCACTTTTCATACCCCTTCCATTTCTTATCACGTATTATAACCAGTAAAGTAACCGGTTACTTTGTTTCTTTTTAAATCATATCTTCTATTACTTTAGAAGTCAAGTTACAGCTATATTTTCATGATTTTAGCCAAACATTGCGGGTAAATATTTAGCAAATATGCATAACCGGTAAAGTAACCGGTTATTTTTTTGATTGATTAACAGTTCTGAATTTGATATAATATAGAATACCAAAGGAGCTGACTATCATGAGCAAAAAGAAAGTAACTTTTGATGACATCGCACGATATACTAATTTTTCAAAGACTACTATTTCACGCTATTTTAATGATCCGGATTCACTTACTTTAAAAAATCAGGAAATCATTGCACAGGCATTAATTGATTTAGATTATAAAGAAAATAAAGTTGCAAAAATACTTGCAAGCGGGAAAACGGAATTTGTTGGTATTATTGTTCCAAATCTGTATCTGCACTACTATTCTGAGATGCTTAACCAAATTCTATCTTCTTATGAAAAATTTGGATACAAATTTCTTGTTTTTTCCGGAAACTCAAATGAAGCTATAGAGAGGCGGTATATCCAGGAATTATTAGCCTATAACATAGAAGGGATGATTGTATTAAGTCATACCATTCCTTCTAAGGAACTGGCATCCTATAACATTCCTATTGTCACGATTGAACGGGAAGATGAATATACAAACAGCGTCAACACCGATAACTATATGGGTGGTATTCAAGCGACAAGCCTGCTAAAGAAATGTAATTGCGATATCTACATTCATATAAACGTAGATGTTCCTAAATATATCCCCGCATATGGACGCATTCAGGGTTTTGTTGATATTTGTAGAGATTATAATCTTTCCTATGAATTACTTCTTAAAGATTTAGGAAACTCTTATGAAGATAACCAAAGGTCTATTCAGGAAATTGCCTGCTATCTGGATAAAACTTATAAGGGAAAACGAAAAGGAATCTTTCTTGCCAATGATACCTATGCAAACATGTTTTTAAATTCACTCATTCGATCATATGGTTCACTTCCAGAAGATTATCAAATAATTGGATTTGACAATTCTCCAATCTCCAATGAAGCTGTCATTCCTACCAGTACTGTCGGACAACAAATTGATAAAATAGCTGAAACCGCTATGGAAATACTAGTCGAACAGATGAATGAACGAAAGAAAAGAAAACCTGTTATTCAGACAACTCCAGTTCATAAGGTTATTACTCCGTTATTAATTAATCGCGATACCACATGCAATGTCAACCAATTATAAATTTCAAAAAGCGCAGATATGATATTTATGTTACATATTCTATCATATCTGCGCATTATTCTTTTTACAAAGATACTGGTGAATCACTAATTAAATCATCTGAAATGCCTTAAGTGCATCCATTATAGCCTTCTCTTTTTTAAGGGACACTTTGGCTGTTTTGAGTTCTCTGCTTTAGAGAGATTATAATTCTCTCTTTCAATAATCCCATTCATCTGTTTCACCTGAGCAATATTCAACGAAGAAACCTTCATCCCATCATTATGCTTCGTGGAGTTTGGACAAAAGAACTACCGTCTCAACATGGCTCGATACGACAGGAAGTACGTCATATCAAGCTGGTTGTTTACGGAAACATATCCATAAACTATTTAACGTTATAATCGTTAAAAGGTGAACCCACCTACCATCCAGCATGGCTGCACCACCAAGTGTAAATGCTAATCCAACCAAATCCGATACCAAATCTGAAGAATCTGTGCTTTCATCTTCCCCATCTTCGTCTTCCGAATCATAATAAGTTGCATTATCATCAGCTCCATAATACGAGCCACTTCCGTTTTCATTTTTATAACTCCAACTATCGTTATCATCCTCGGAGTTAAATGTATCATTCACATCATCAGAATTAAGATAGTCCCATCCTTTATCCTTCGACATACCTATTCCTCGCTATTTACATATTGTTTTCTACGATGTCATCAACTATAGATAACAATTTTATCTCGTGTATATTCTTCAAAAGTATTATCTACTTCAGCAAAAACAGCATTCATTTCCTCATATATCTTTCCAGTCACATAAGCATCTCTTATGGTTGGTTTCTCCATGACAGCCCATTTTAGCTGAGAATACGAATACTTTGTAAAAGCAATCCACTGAGGGTAATTGATTGCCATAGGGTTTTCTGTAAAGGCAACCTTTCCGGCATTTACCGCTGTTGCTGCAGAATGTCCTAAAAAAAGCATTGTTGCCAACTTCGGATACTTTTCTCTATTTAATGAAACTGGAATTGAGTCTTTTATTGCATGACCTTCACTAATTCTTTTGAATGCATATCCCATTCGAACAATTACTTCTACAAGCATTGTTGGAATCGACATTGAACAGAAATGAATAAAGTCGTATCCCTCGTAATACATTCCCTGCACTATTTCAGCGATGGTTTGATCATATTCACCTATGTTCCCAAATTGGAGCAAATTGAATAAACTCATAAACGGTGCCGGCAGTCCCATTGATGTAGTGATATCTGATTTAAAATGAGCAATCTGCTTTGCCAGTGCCTTGAAGATTTCCGTTTCTTTTCTACCAGCATAATTCTCCATTACCTGGCTAACTACATTACCCGTCTTATCTATAGTTGTCATACGGCCAGTTAATATATCAGCAACACCAACGATAAATCCTAATACCGGATCATGTCCTAACTGAAGTAATCTGTGGTAATAAGCAGATAAGCCTTCAACACGAATCGTTGTATGGCGATTATCCTGGGCATCGAATGGGACCTTACTTTCTTTTGAGTTAGCAAGTTTCTGCATTTCTTCTTCAGGAAATTTTCTATCAAAATAATCTCTAATATAATTAGACAGCGATCCCGCTTTTAACCCTTCTGGAGTTTTTTCAGGAATGCCGACCATCAATATATCCACAGCAGCTCCAACCATTCCGGCAAGAGCTCCGATTGCCACATCAACTTTATCAAGATGATGTATTTGATTAAACTCTGCATTCATCAATCGTACAACTTCTTTATTCTGTTGCAGTTCTTCCTCTGTGAATATAGATTCTATCTCACACTCGCCCACAACAAACTTATCTGCCTCTTCTAGAATCTCGTTCCAAGGACGCACGACCACTACTCTACGTTTGTTCAGTGGTGCCAATGTCTCTTTACTTGATGGTAAATCGTACCCTCTACTTTTCAAGATTTTCTCTGCAGCAGAAGTATCAAATTGTGATGCATTATTTCTTTTTTCTTGGAGTTCTTTTAACATCGCATCGTGATGTACAATTACCTTATTTATTTCCTGCTCAGTACTTCTGCTTTTATTCTTCATTATCTGATTCACCACCTTCACTTGACTCTACAAGTGCCTCACATAGAGAACTGTTTAATTTTTTCAAATACCCATTTTCTTCAGATAGTTCCTTGTAATTCCGAATCTGAGCATCGTGTTTTTTAAGTGCATCTTTCTGAAGATTTTCTACTTCTTCATGACGTTTTTGTTCTTTCCGTCTTTTTCTCCATTGAATAAAATTAGTAATTCCCAAGGTTGCCAGGAGACCTAATATAATACCACCCGCTTCTTTTGGATGTTCTTCTATTCCGTTCACAAAGTTATCAAATACGTTTTTCGAATTATTCTGCATTTCTAATTCTTCGTTCTCCTGTTCCATCTGCGCATCTCCATTATATTGCCATACCCAAATCTTTCTGCAAATCCGTTATTGCTCTTTGAAGTAGGATGTTTAGGCTTTGCAGATAATCCATTCTTTCTTTGTCTGCATCAGCTTCTTCTTTTAAAGCTTTAATAATTGCATCATGTTTACTTAAAGCTTCCTTATAAAGTCTCTCTTTTTCTTGGCGTAACTGTTTGTTTTTCAGATGTGAGGCAACTCCTACACCAACTCCTCCAAGGACGGCGACTGGTGCAGCAAGTACAAAAACTCCGGCTACCATTCCACCACCTACAATACCACCAGCAGCAGCGAGGCCAGAGGTTATTCCTGCGGCTGAGAGTCCCACAACTGAGCCCAAACCATACAAAGCAGCAAATGAACCTACTCCTCCAATACCTGCACCAAGTGCCCCAGCTAACACTTCTGGAATCGCACTTTCCCTTATTATTCTCTTTTTATCATTAACAGCAGCAGCAGCCTCATTCACCACATTGACAATGGATTGAAGTGATTCTACGCTCTGAAAATTCATATTTTTCTTTTTGGTAATATAACCTTTTTGATGGTTGCTCATCACTTATCCCCCTTCCTCTTATCTGTGGCCATAACTGCTTTTGCTAACCATCCTCCGACTGCAGCACCCACAATCGGTGCTCCTACCAAAGGAACTGCCATTGCCATTGCAACTGCTCCAACTGTTCCAACTGCTCCTGCAGTCTTCATCCACTCTTTGGAAACAGTCTCCCTTGTTGCAGTACCTGCTAATATTGATGGAGACATTAAGTTTGCTTTCTCAAGCAATTCATTATAATCAGCCTTCAAATAATTCTCCGGATGATCAATTAGCATATCTAGGAGAATTTTAACCATCTCTGTTTCCTCCGGATGCTTTACAATCTCTGCATCAATCACACTTCTCATAGCAATATACTGTGTCTTCGTCAGTTTGTTTCTTCCACTTTCGATATTATTTATCGTCTGACGGGTAACACCAATCTGTTCACCAAATTCAGATGCAGTCCACCCAATAGCCCTACGAATCAATAATAAATTATCTTGCATTCTCTGAATCTCTACCATTGATGTATCCTCCTGTTGAAAATATAATATCGCTTGACAATATATTTGTCAATGTACATTGTATGAACAACAAAAATAACCTCACTACCAAGAATTTCTTCTTAGTAGTGAGGACAGTTCACTCAATATATTTATCTTAGACCAATTTCCACTTAACTATTTCCAAGCATCAAAAAAGGACTTTCCGCAAGACTTCATACATCTTTTAACGATAGCCATTTAGAAAGTCCTTTGTTTACTACACATTATTTACTTGTTAAGGTTCACCTTTGACATCAAGACTACCGTCTCAAGTGTTGATAACTTTTCCAAGGAAACCATATGCTCCTCCGATTTCTCTTTGTCCAAAGAAATTCCCTTGATTTGTGCTACTTCCTTGCCTTCTTTAATAATCGGTACCGGAAACTGAAACTTAATATTCTGAATCCAATTTCCATCTTTCCAGGAATATATCAATGCGTTCAATAAATGTCTGCATGAACTGTTTCTTTTCTGCATCCGTACATTCTGAATACACTTCATTAAAAGCACCTAAAAATCCATATATGCTGTCTGCATCAATCTGATTTTTCTTAAGCTCATAAATCTGAGACTTGCCACGCCATTGATTCCATCATTGGTATGAATATATCTGTCAAAAATCATTTGAATAATTTCCACTTCATCCTCTGCAATGACAAGTTCACCATTTTCCAACCTATATCCATAAGGAGCAAATCTGCCATTCCATTTACCTTCTCTCGCCTTCTGCTCACGCCCAGCCATTGTCTGTACTCTGATATTTTCCCTCTCCATCTCTGCTACGGCCGCAATAATAGATATAAAGCAGTTTGCCGGCTTCTTTTGAACTGTCAATTCCATCTTCTACACAAATAAGATTCACTCCATAATCCTGCATAAGCTGTAAAGAGCTGAGTACATCCGCATAAATTCCTGACGACCTTTTATATTCTTCCCGGAATGCCCTTCATCGGAATATTCTCCGACAATCTCCACATCCTGAAATTCTGCATATTTCCTAAGCTTGTCCTTCTGTGCATCCAAGCTGTAACCATCCACCTGAATTGCTGTTGATACACGAGTATATATGTAGCATTTTGTTTTCTTTTTCAATACATTCACTCCCCTCTACTGTGGTAAAATCAAAGTTGGATTTTTCAACAGCATGGCAATAACCGAGGCATATTTAGATATTCCATAATCTTCAACAATACTGGTTATTCTAGCGCCTACATCCTTTGATGAAGCACCACATAAGAAAACTCTTTCATCATCAGTTCCATAATCCAATACGATAAATCGATCATGAAATATACCGCCTGTCTTTTTCATTGATATTTTTACGGATGGATATTCTTTGCAAAAATCCGTAAATTCTATATTATGAAGTTTATTATTCCCAACATTATCGCTGAATAAAGTAATATTTACTCCTGTAGGAGAATTTTTAAGATGTACCAGCGTTCTTAATCCAATATAATTGTCAACGACATATATTGACGACTTTGCCTGCTTATAAATGGACTCATATACCTCATCTGCACTACTGAATTTTGCGTTAAACATGAGCCACTTGTCATCATCATCTGAAACAAAGCTATTCATCATATCAGCCAACTCAGATTTTGTCACGACATCCTTCAAGCCTTCTGCAACATCTGAAATCTGCTTTTCAAGAGATATCATATCTGAGTTGATTTTGTTAATTTCTATTCTGTTATTAGCAGTCTCCATGCTTAACTGAAGTATTTCCCGCTGACCTATAAGATCTCGATTTTCTAAAATGTAATCTTTCATTTTCTTGAAAGTCTTCACAAGTGCACGGCTTTGTTTAATTGCAAGCTCGCCACGCAAAACTGTCATAAGCATATATACTCCCTGCTCTGTAAACACATAAGGTTTGTATTTTATATTTGAACCTCTTCCCATATTCAAGGTGAAATTTTTGCACCTTGAAAGATTTTCCACTTCTTCATCATTCAATTCAAACATAAAATCATCGCCTTCAAATTTGGCAATGTTATTCTTAACCTGCCTTTTAAAATTTTTGGTCTCATACCCATAAATTTCTGCCAAGTCTGAATCAAGCATAACTTTTTTCCCTCTGAATTCATAAAGTCGATCCTTCATGTATTCTTCTGTAATTTCAATTACTGCAATTTCTTCTTTCTTCTCTTCTGTCATAAATTTCCTTCCTGATTTTGCGATCACAAACTGTGACCACAAATATTTTCTGTTTCATGTTTGCGGTACAAAAAATCCACCTCAAAATTCATTCAACCATTTTCATAACACCTCAAAGATGGTCTACTCATTATTCTTTTCTTCCCTCATTTTGTCATAATACGCTTTATACCTATAAATCGTCCGCTCACTGACATTGTTCCTCTTTGCAATTTCTACCATTGTCATGCCGCTCTCATACCCAACAACAAAATCATTGTAAATTGCCATCCACTTGGCATTATGTTTCTGCCGACCGCTTAATTTACGATTTCTGTAATACTCCAATTCCTCCCGAAGTTCTGCATTCTCTTTTTCCAACTCCTCAATTCTTTTTAATGCCTCTTCAAGTGTTACAGTTTTCTCCATTACTCTGTCCTCCGTTCATGTCATTTTCGTTTTGTCTATATTATAAATATCTATGTTACTTTAGTCAATCCGATTATGTCATGTTGTGTCTTTTTTTACAATAGCTTTCATACAATCGAAATACCGCTGATATCTTTTACAGGCTAAACTTCTCCAAAGGCAGTCAGCCTGTATGTTTTTTATCCGATCACGTAAAATCCATTTTCTTTTTATTGCCGGTCCATATTTTAAGATCAGTGCTGTCACAACATCCACACATCTCTCAAATGCTGCATTCTCTTTTGCATCATCATAATATTTCTTTCTCATTTGTCCGCCCCCTTTCTGTGCTTAAATTGCTTTGGCAGCCAATTATCGTTATCTGCTTTCAACAAGTCATACACATATATCTTATTCGGCTTTCCTAATCCCTGATGGCTTCGATAAATCAGATTATGTGCCTCCAGTTCCTTCAGTATCTTGTTAATCTTCTTATTTCCCAGATGCAACAGCCTCATCATTTCTTTGATTGTAAAAATGATAAATGTAGCTCCATATTCATCTCGCCACACATCACCATTACACTCTGATAAGCAGCGCCGATCCAACAAAATCATATAAAGTGCCTTTGCCTCATTCGTCATACTTCTAAATTGCTCCTCTTTAAATAATCGTTTCGGTAATCTGTAAAACTTATCATCATATTTTGTATTTTCCATTTTTCCTGATCCTCCATATACTTTAATTTCTTTCATCATTAACAGTCTTTTGTGCCCAATTCTTGCATAAGATTCAACTCTCGCAACATAAATATCGCTAATTGGCAAGCAGTGCATTTGTACGTACAAAATGCCTTTTTAGCTTGTTGGGGAAATGCCCCAATCCCCTAAAACCATGAAAATAAATTTTCATGGAGCTACGCCTATCGGCTTTGTCATACTGATGTGTTTCCGACATTTCATAAATTCTTCACTCCTTCCCTTCCCGATTTATGAATTTATTTTCTCAGATTTTCTATGCCGATTCGGTATATCCAAGATGCTGGAAAAATTTTCTTTTTATGATTTTTTCTAATATTATGGACAAGACAGGTAAAGAATTGCTCTTTATCTCATAGCAATATCATGATAATCTATTTGTATCTTTATAAATGAGGAACATACTATGCATACAAAACTTACCATACCAGAAAGACTGAAAGATTTGAGAGTCTCAGAAAAAAGAATGTCGTTGCAAGAGTTATCCGATGCTACCGGCATCCCGAGTTCCACACTTGGCAACTATGCAAAAGATGAAAATGTAGATATATCACTTGGCAATCTACTGACGCTTGCAGACTTTTATCAAGTAAGCACCGATTATCTTCTTTGCCGAACCGAACTGCGTGAACATACAAATAAGTCAGTATCCGATCTGCACCTAAATGACGATGCAGTCCAAATACTGACTGATGAAAAATATAATCCACGGTTATTATCAGAATTACTCTCTCATGAAAGCTTCCACAAATTCATGACTGATCTGGAAATCTATATTGATGGTTTTAATGATAAAGGCATTCAGATAGCAAATGCTTTTCTTGATGTGATGAGATATAAACTGAACGAACTCGGTGCCGACTCCACCGATGCTTTTGCAAAAATATTTGATACTTCTCACATAGAAACGGAACAGTATTACATAAACATCCTGTTGGAAGATTTAAAGCCAATCGTCTCTGACCTAAGAAATACCCATATGAAAGACAGCAACACTGCCAGCGATATTGACTATCAAAGTATGGTCAAAAATATCATTGATGATTTTACTTCTCCAACTCAGATTGCTACAGAGGATACTCCCGAAGTCTCTAATGATGCCTATATTAACGGACTACTCCTTTTGTTTTGCAAAAATTTGGAAATGAAGATTACCCAACTTTCTGTCGAAGAAAAACAGACCTTAAAAGAAATATTTTCCCGTTCCAAGCCGGCAAAGGAACATAGAAAACTGAGGAGGCGAAATCCGAAATTATAAGATTTAAATTATCCATTTTCAAAACAAGCCACAGAGGACTATTTCCTTTGTGGCTTGTTGTATTATGACTGTTTTCCGTATGGTGTTTTAGGTTCTGCTACCATCGAAAGCAGTTCCTGACTATCTAGGTCATGTGTTAATGTCTTATACTCTAACTCAGTAAAGATAGATGAACCACCGCTGTATCCGTCACCCCAGCCACATCTGAACGTTCCTCTGCGGTCAACATACGCACGAAACCGAAAATTGCCTGTGAGAAAGCAATCCCAAACACATTTGTAGCTTTCTTCGAAATTCACCCCCAACTAGGAATCTAAGCTATTGAAAGAATCTCTGCCCTTTCGATAATCATCAACCAGCATCTTCGCCCGATTTATTTTCTTACGCAGGGCATACAACACCTTACTATCAATCGTATCTTTGCAGACAAGGTAGATATAATGGCACTTTTCTACCTGTCCAGCTCTATGAATACGCGCCTTTGCCTGTTCAAAATTCGACATGGAATAATCAAGAGAATAAAAAACCATCGTGCTCGCTGCAGTCAGTGTGATGCCAAGACCGGCTGCTGCAATCTGTCCTACAAACACACGGCACTTTTCGTCATACTGGAATCTATGAATTTCACTGTCGCGGTCCTTTACCCCGCCACGCACAACCGCATAACCGATCTTTTTCTTTTCCAAAAGTTCCTGGATATCATCCAGTTCTGGCACAAAACGCGCCATAACTACGATCTTCTTATCTTCAGCAATCGCCGTATCAATGATGTCTGAAAGTGCATTGAGTTTTGCGCCACTTACAGCATTCACCACACCACCATCATCCGTCAGATGGCCACCGGTAATCTGTGATAAGCGGAGCATTCGTGTGAGAATGTTGGCAGTTGTCACCTCGGATTCATCCATTTCCGCATAACTGTCCGATTCGATACTGTCATAGATTTTGGCAGCATCTTTTTCTAATTCCACGGTACGGACTTCTTCCGTAATCTCTGGAAGATCCAAGCACTCTGCCTTTGTCACACGGAATGCTACTGAATGGAGCTTTTTGAGAAAATCATCCGTCATCCATTTACGGAAGATCGGTGTATGATTGCCATATCCACCCATATCAAAATACTGATTACGAAAGGCATAAAACGATGTTCCAAAAATCTGTGGATTAAGAAAACGGTACTGTGAAAAAACGTCAAGCTCTCGATTTGTAATGACCGTTCCGGTGAGAAGCAGCTTGTACTTTGCTTTATCACCAATATGCTGCATTCCCTGGCTCTGCTTCGAGCGATTCTCCTTCAGCTTGTGGGCCTCGTCCGCAATCACAAGATCCGGATTGTAGGCCAGCAGTTCTTTTCCCAACCGCCATGCTGATTCATAATTCACGACCACAACCTGCAGCCCCTCTGCTGGGAGTTTGGTGAGCTGTTCCTTTTTCTTTGCAACTGTCCCTTTCAGAATGACCAACGAATATGGAAAATCTGCAAATTTAGCAAATTCCTCTTCCCATACCCCAAGGATGGAAAGCGGTGCAACCACCAACACACGGTTGATCTTTCCGTATTGATACATGCAACCAGAAACAGCGATGCTCACGATCGTTTTCCCAGTTCCCATTTCCATAAGTAAGGCTGTACCACGACTTTTGAGTTGGTTATCAAATACTCCGAATTTATCGCAGGCAAAGGCAAATGCTTTTTTCTGATGCTCATACGGAGTCACCTTAATCGGCATCAAGAGTTCAATATTCTTATTCATTTCCGTCACCCCGCATTTCTCTGATCTCAATACCCTGCACGGTTTCGCCCGGTGTCAGGACAAGAACTTCACAGAAATCTCCGAAGAGGAAATGAAGTAACCTCTGTGGAATGCGTCTACTTGTGCTCTCAAGCACTTCCTGCTTGATACCGTTTTTGTCTGCAATGTTTATTCTTACTTTGTGTTTTAATTTCATGGATCTGTCCTCCTTTTTCTGTTCTTCATTGCTTTGGAGGATGGATTTATTTCCTTCCTCACTCACTGCCGAAAAATTCAACCCTTAGAAGAGGTGCGGTCAGGAGGACTCCGACCGCTATAAATACCGCCGCACATGACTCAGCCCTGCTTAGCGTACTTACGGCGCTTGATACGCTCTACACCCAGTGCCTTTGCTGTCTTGTCAATGATCTTGTTTTTTCGATTGGTCATTGCCTGGGAAGATGGCAGCTTTCCTGTTGCCTCCGCTTCAGCCTGACGCATCTGTTCCAGCTGAGTTTCCATTCCGAAGTGCTCAAAAAAGAAATCTTGCTGTGCTTCCGTGCAATCCTCATCAATGACACGACGAACCTGTGCTGCTAACGGATTCTCTGGTTCTGGCTCAGAAAGCATGACATCTTCCGGATTACTACCCTTGGCAGAGATTGTGTCCCAAGGATCAATTGCATCCTCGTCATTCGGATCAGCCTTGTAGCTGTTGACCTTTGCTTCAAACAATGGATCGCGCAGTTCGCTCTCGTAGCGATCACACAAATCCGAGTCATGGTCGGCCTCATCCAGCATGATGGTGAGTTCGAGCGACAGATCCTTACCGACTTCCAACTTCTGAGTGATTTTCTGTCCTGTCTGAAGGTCCTCGAACTCATAGCAGTAATACTTACCGTCTGCTGTCAGGTAACAGGCACGATCGGGATTGAACCCACTCTTGCGAATTTTCGATGTTTCTCTTTTCTTCATTGCAGTGTCCTTTCCGTCCGAGCGGGGCGGAGGGACACAAAAAGAGCCTGCGGCGAAGATGAACCACAGGCTCCAATGGCCGAAAATAGGCGCACGAAAGCAACGGTGGGAGCATCTTCATTCCAAACACAGCCTTCAATTGCTGTGTTCGAACTCTAATGCATCCCTCCGTCCTTATAGCGCTATTCGGACTAAGAGATTAATATTGATAAAGCAGGTTTTAACGATTTGTGAATTTGTATATGCGTTCGCACGATTTTTTTACAAAATTGTAGAATTGCAGTTTAAACTGTGGTATTCTAAGAAGTAGATTTACACTTTGAATTAATTCACGTGTTCCACCTTCGTCGTCCATATCTGCTTTACACTTACCATTCTACTAATTCGCCTTTTTCAAAAAGCGGACTGGACGGACAGATTCGGACAAGTTCGGACAAACACTTTTTAGACAGGAGGTACATGCAGAACATGAATTTTTCTGAATATGCTACAGGTCTTTTACCGTATATTTCCGGTAAGAGTTCAAAAGGTGAATATTTAACAGAACTCATCGGAAATTTCATTCAAGATGGGGCAATGGATGCGTGCCCAATCCTGCAAAAAATGCCCGACACAAAATGCAGATATATCAACGGCACTCGTAGAATTTCACCACAAAATGCTCAATATCTTTATAATCACAGAGACATAGACAAATTTACTCAGTGGCTCGGTGATCGAATGGATGACTCTGATTCATTTGAGAATGTTGCCGATTGGCTTCATACGAATGGAATTGACACCAAGGAACCTGATTCTGCATGTGCCGAACTTTTAGCGAGTATTTTTCTTGACGCTTCCAAAGGTTCTAAATCCAATCAAGCTAATCAGGAAACTGCAATCGATATGCAGTTAATCGAAGATATACAGAAAAAAATTGAGTTGCTTCCTCGCCCGGCGGATGTGCCAGTGCCAAAGGAAGCAACTCAAGATGAACGTGTCTATATTAAGGAGCTATATAACGCATATGGTGATGCAGAGGGCCTAGACTCTTTTTCCGAAAAAGATCTAAGCTCCTATCCAGAATATGCAGAAGATTTAGATGATCTCCGAATTGATTACTATGCTGCTGAAAGCATCCGTCGCGGTGTATTGGAATTAAAAGCTGACAAGCTGATCGGACAATTTGAAGTCTTAAAAAACGAAACATTCGATGGCGTCAAAGACACAGCGAGACGCAGTCATCCAAATGGATATGAACATATGCTTGCTGTTATGGAGCAGGCAGTTAATGTGCCTATCTCAAACTACATACTCTGTGCTTCGCCATATTGGATTAACGGAAAAATCAAAAAAGGTGTATGTCATCACCTTGTTAATGACGGGAAATTAGTATGGATAAAAAGGAGGAAACGGCAATGAATAAATCGGCCATTGGCTCTACATTTGAAATATCGCTTCGTATCCTTCTAATGTTAGATTGCTTATCTCCTCAGCATTTTGATGAGCAGCAAATAGGCATGATTGATTTTATTGCAGTCTATGCCGCTGATTTTGGACTATTGGATGAAAATCTGCACGGGTATAGTAATTATAGATTCAGTGAATTTCCGGCAAGGAAGCAGCCTATACAAGCAGCCTTAAGAAGTCTGATATTAGATGGATATATCCATTTGACTTCCACTTCTGAGGGATATGAATACTCTATTACTGCTGCCGGAAAGAATGTAAGCAAGCAATTACACAGCAGTTATTCCGAAGAATACTGTCTGGCTGTGAAAACAGTAGTTTCCGCTTTCAACCATGCAGATACTGCTGCCATGTTAAATGCAATTAATAACCTCACCGTAAAATCGCTAAAGGAGGTCACGCATGAATAGATTCTATATTGAAAAACTGATGGTGTCTGGTGGTGGACATCATGCCTCTATTATTGATTTCAAACCGGGTTTGAATTTTATTCTCGGTCCTTCCAACACTGGCAAAAGTCTCGTGATGGATTGCCTGGACTATATGTTTGGCTTTACACCGAAGAAAAACAAACCTTCTAAAATCGTTGATAACAACAATGGATATGAATGGATTACTCTTCAACTTGCAACATCGAACGGAACTGTAATTCTTGAAAGAAAAATAGGTGACTCCAAAATTACTGTTAGTGGCTCTGATCCAACTGTCGAACATGGCAAGTACAGCGTAGGCCATACAGCTAAGAAAAACATCAATACCGTTTTCTTACATTTACTTGGCATTGATGAACCTCATTCTGTACGTTCCGCAGAAACAGGAGCAAAAACACAAGCTCTGACTTGGCGAAGCATGCTCCACCTGTTCTTCCTTAAGCAGGGAGATGTTGCACGAGAAAGCTCGGCTCTTCTGGCTCCTGGAAGCATGGGACCTACTGCTTCCGCAGCCGTACTTTTATTTCTTTTGACTGGGCAAGATGCAAATGATCTTGTTCAGGATGAAGATCCAAAAATCAGCGAAGCAAAGAAAAAAGCGCTTATCGGCTATATCCAAGATAAGCTTCGAGAGACTTCCAATCGACAGGATGAAATAAATCAAGTCCTTCTTTCATCTAATATCGTTGATCCACAGGCCAGTGTTGAACAAGTACGTAAAGAGATTGCTGAATTACAAAAAGAAATAGATTCTGCAACTAAGGAAAGCCAACAATTAATGTCCGAGATTTATGAATGGAACGGAAAATTGTCCGAAGCAAAAACGGTTGCTTATAATTTCTCTGTTCTTCATAAACAGTATCAATCGGATATCCGACGCATTGGGTTTATCGTTGATGGTGCATCGACAATCCAGCCTACGAAGGAAAAAATAAGATGTCCTATATGCGGCGAAGAAACCGTTCGTAAATATGACACCTCTTTTATCAGTGCTTCTGCTGCAGAGCTTGAGAAGATTCAAAAACATCTATCTGAATTAAGCCTAGCGCAACATGATATAAGTATTCAGCAAGAAAAGATCCGTGGAAAAATCCAAGAGCTGGAACAAAAGAAGTCTGTTGTTGATTTACATATTTCTGAGCTTCAGGAAAAGCTGTCTTCCTTCCAAGCAGAACTGGAACATCAGCTAAATTTCATTCGTCTCAAGAGTGAGTTGGATGTCATCCACAAAAATAAAATTCAATATGAAACTGAGTTATTTCAAAAAGAAACTGAGGAAGCTGTCGAGCCTTCTAAGCACAATATATTTGAGGACTATAGCTACGACCTGATTCACGGATTTGAAGAAAAATTAAAATCCATTTTACAGGATACAAAGGTTGGTGGAGCCGATTCCGTTAGAGTCAATATGGAAAACTTCGACATTGAAATTGGTGGCCTTAAGAAATCTGTTTCGATGGGAGGCGGATTCTGTGGAATCCTGAATACTTTGACTACACTTGCCATGAGTGGATATTTGATTGATTTAGATCGATATGCTCCGGGCTTCTATGCAGTCGACTCCTCTCTTACTCAGCTATCTGAAGCAGAATACAAGGAACAAAGCAGTACCATTAAACAGAACTTTATCGAATACCTCATCACCCACGCGAAAGAAAGACAGGTAATTATTGTTGAGCAATCAAAACGTATGCCTTTCATTCCTGAGGATAGTGAGGAAAAAAGTGTCCATGTGATTTGTTTTTCCAGAAACAAAAACGAAGGTCGCTATGGCTTTTTGAATGAAGTATATAACCCTGAAGATCAATAAACCATTTAAAGGGATTCCCATAAATAAGGAGACAACAATGCGCATCAGCTATAACAAATTATGGAAAATGTTAATTGATAAAAATATGAATAAGCGTGATCTTGCTGAAAGAAGCGGTGTCAGTTCCGCATCCATTGCAAAATTAAGCAAAGGGGCAAATATCACAACCGATGTTCTACTTAAAATATGCGAGTCGTTAGACTGTACCCTGGAAGACATTATGGAAACAGTGAAAGATTAATCGGCTCTGAAAGGAGATGCCCCTGTGGAAATATTTAATAACACCACGAAGGTCGTAAAAGATGACCTTGTTAAAACGATAAAACGCGGTGATCGTATTTCTATTGCAGCAGCCTGTTTTTCCATCTATGCCTATCATGAATTAAAAAAACAGCTGGAATCCTGTGAAGAACTACGCTTTATATTCACCTCTCCTACCTTCGTGGCAGAAAAAACGCCAAAAGAGCGCAGAGAGTTTTACATCCCGCGTCTTCAGCGAGAAAAAAGTTTATATGGCACTGAATTTGAAGTGCGCCTGCGAAACGAACTGAAGCAGAAGGCTGTAGCAAAAGAATGTGCTGATTGGATGCGTCGTAAGGTATGCTTTAAAACCAACACTACCCGTGAAGGCATGAATAACTTCCTTCTGGTAGATGGCGATGAAGATACCTATACTTATATGCCAATGAATACATTCACAACCGTTGACCTGGGATGTGAGCGCGGCAATAATCTGACGAACATGATTACACGTATGGAGAATCCAGCAAGTAAAGAATTTCTCCATATGTTTGATTCCGTCTGGAACGATGAAGAAAAACTCACAGATGTTACAGAAGAAGTTATCGATATGATTTCTTCTGTATACCAGGAAAACTCACCGGAACTGATTTATTTCATGTCTCTGTACAATATCTTCAGTGAATTCTTAGAAGATATTTCAGAGGATGTATTACCAAACGAAGCAACCGGTTTTAAGGACAGCGTAATCTGGAATAAGCTGTTCAACTTCCAGAAAGATGCAGCTCTTGCGATTATCAATAAATTGGAGCAATACAACGGTTGCATTCTTGCAGACAGCGTTGGTCTCGGTAAAACATTTACGGCACTTGCTGTCATCAAGTACTATGAAGGCCGCAACAAAAATGTTCTCGTACTTTGTCCGAAAAAGCTGTCCGAGAACTGGATGACCTACCGTGGGAATCTGATTAATAACCCACTCGCAGAAGATCGGCTTCGCTATGACATTCTGTATCATACGGACCTTTCTCGTGACAGCGGAAACACTGTAATTGGATTACCGATTGATCGAATTAACTGGGGAAATTATGACCTTGTCGTCATAGATGAAAGCCATAACTTCCGAAATGGCAATGGCACCAACAGCAAAGGCGGCGAAAAAGAGAATCGCTATATGCGTTTGATGAACAGAGTCATCAAGCCAGGTGTCAAGACAAAAGTACTCATGCTTTCCGCAACCCCAGTTAATAACCGCTTCTACGATCTTCGTAATCAGCTGGCTCTTGCCTATGAAGGTGATCCATCTGAATTTAACGAAAAGCTGAACATCAAATCGGATATCGATACGATTTTCCGGCAAGCGCAGAAAGTATATAACGCATGGTGCAAACTGCCTGAGAAAGAGCGTACCACCGCTAATCTTCTCTCCCAGCTTGATTTTGATTTCTTTGAAGTACTGGATAGCGTAACCATTGCGCGTTCCAGAAAGCATATACAAACCTATTATGATGTGGCGGACATTGGAAACTTTCCAAAGAGAAACAAACCAATCTCTCTTCGTCCGAAACTAACAACACGTCCAAATGCCATCAACTATAAAGAAGTATATGAACTGCTGTCAAAACTGCACCTGACAATTTATACGCCAACCGCATTCATTCAGCCAAGCAAGCTGCAGAAATATCTGAGCGAAGATGAAACGGAGAAATTCCGCAGCGGTCGTGAACTTGGTATTCAGCGGTTGATGAGCATCAATCTGTTAAAACGTATGGAAAGCTCTGTACATTCTTTCCTGCTGACGGTAAAGCGTATCTATGACTATCTGTATGATACCTCGCATGCAATTGATGATTTCATCGCTACCGGCGCAAACAGCCTGAACGAAATGCCTGACCTGTCTGGTGAAGCAGACGAATTCGACTACGATGATCAAAACACAGATTTCTTCAATGTTGGCAAAAAAGTCAAGATTGACCTGCGTGATATGGACTATATTTCGTGGAAACGCGAAATGGATGAGGATATCGATAACCTGCAGCTACTGATTCTGATGATTGAAGATATCACCCCAGAGTATGACTTCAAACTGAATGAGCTGATTCGCATCATTCGTGAAAAGGCTGCAGCTCCGATCAATCCGTGCAATAAGAAGATATTGATTTTCACTGCCTTCTCAGATACCGCTGAATATCTCTACGAAAATATCAGTGGCATGGCATTGAAAGAGTTAGGATTGCACACTGCCCTTGTCACTGGATCAGTGGATGGTAAAACAACCATCCCGAAATTCAAACCTGATATGAACCATGTGCTTGCATGCTTCTCTCCGAAGTCAAAAGACAGAGATGTACTGTATCCTAAAGACAAAACAGATATTGATATTCTCATTGCTACAGACTGTATTTCAGAAGGTCAGAACCTGCAGGACTGCGATTATTGCGTAAACTATGATATCCACTGGAACCCAGTGCGTATCATTCAGCGTTTCGGTCGAATTGATCGTATCGGCAGTAAGAATGCCGTGATACAGCTTGTGAACTTCTGGCCGGATCTGGATCTAGATGAATACATCAACTTAAAATCCAGAGTGGAAACCAGAATGCGTATTTCCGTCATGACTTCCACCGGCGATGATGACCTCATCAACCAGGAAGAAAAAGGCGACCTGGAATATCGTCGCAGCCAGCTCAAAAAGCTGCAAGAAGAAGTCGTGGATCTGGAAGACATGACAAATGGTATTTCCATCATGGACTTAGGACTAAATGAGTTCCGTATGGATCTGCTCTCCTACATGAAAACGCACAAAGATATTGATCATACGCCTTTCGGCATTCATGCGGTCGTCAAGGGAGACAAACCTGGCGTTATCTTTGTCTTAAAGAATGTAAATGAGCACATCAATATTGAAAACCAGAATCGTCTTCACCCATTCTATCTGGTCTATGTCGGTATGGATGGCGAAGTGATTACCAATCATCTGCAGCCGAAGGATACCCTGGATATGATGCGGCATCTGGCACAGGGAAAAACAGATCCAGATATGAATCTGTGTGAACAGTTCAATAAGGCCACAGACAACGGCAAGGATATGGGAAAAATCTCCCAGTTGCTGGAAGATGCCATCATGACCATCATTGATGCAAAAGATGAAAGTGATATCGATAGTTTCTTTGGTGGCGGACAGACCACCTTCCTATCCGGCGGTTTTTCTGGCCTGGATGACTTCGAACTAATATGTTTTATGGTGGTGATAAAATGATTGAGTTCCCTGCTGCTACAGCAGTACACAGACGTTTGCCAAAGGAGGCATTTTATAAGCACTTACCCCTGACAAAAATACTGAAAGAAAAATTTGTATCCGACGTAGACCGCATCGTGGTTGAAAACAGTTTCACCAAAGAAAACCTGAATCTGGCATCGGATGCAGAAATAAAAGAGATCATGCTACTATCCATTTCCCTGAAAAATCAGGAATTTGATGGTAAAGTCATTGAAGCAATCGCCCGGCAAAATCCACATAAGCTGGTATTTCTACTGAGCTTTGAAGATCAACAACAGCTGGCGGTTTATCACAATAAACTTTACCGCACCCTATGGATGGCTCATGATGAGATAGAATTAAAATTACAAGGTTATTCCTTAGATGAAATATGGGATTCTTTCGTAGAGCAGATTGCTCTATACGAAGAACGTGCCGAACAAACGGAGGATCTTTCCATAGAGGATCGCCTTGCAATACAGGATCAAATACTAAAATTAGAAAAAAAGATCGATAAGACAGAAAACGCGATGTGGAAGGAACAACAGCCAAAGAAGAAATTTGAACTACACACGCGCCTTCGTGAATATCAAAAAAAGCTGGAGGATTTGAAACATGGAAAATCTTAAAATGCATACGCCAGATTTGGCGGACGAAAACTTTAAGAAGCTCGCTGCACTGTTTCCAAACGCAGTGACAGAAACCATAACTGGTTATAAAGCAAATGGGGAGCCTATTATTGAACGTGCTATTGATGCGGATGTACTGCGCCAGGAAATCTCTGCCACTGTGGTAGAAGGCCCGCAGGAACGTTATCAGTTTACATGGCCGGATAAGAAAAAGTCGGTTGTGTTAGCAAATCAGCCTATTGCAAAAACACTGCGTCTTGAGCGTGAAAAATCCGTTGGTAAAGATGGCACTCCAGGTAATATTGATACTGAAAATATCTATATCGAGGGCGATAATCTGGATGCACTGAAACTGTTGCAGGAGACCTACCTTGGCAAAGTAAAGATGATCTATATCGATCCGCCTTATAACACAGGCAATGACTTTATTTACAAAGATGATTTCTCACAGGATGCTGATGACTATCTCGGAAACAGCGGCCAGTTTGATGAAGAAGGGAATCGCCTGGTCCAGAATACAGAAAGCAATGGGCGATTCCATACAGACTGGTTAAATATGCTTTATCCAAGATTAAGACTTGCAAAAGACCTTCTCTCTAATGATGGTGTTGTATTTATAAGTATTGATAATTGCGAATTTGAAAATTTAACAAAAATCTGTAATGAAGTTTTCGGTGCAGGTAATTTTGTGGACTGCATCACTTGGAATACAAGAGTTCCAAAGAACGATAACAAAGGTTTAGGAAATATTCATCAATATGTCTTGGTCTATGTAAAGGATAAAACAATTAACAGACAGTTCACCATGCAGAAAGATGGCTTAGATGATGTTTTTGATCTATTAGATAAGCTCAAGAAAAAGAATGTTCCTATTCCTGAAGCCGAAGATGAATTAAAAAAGCTATATAAGAAGAAAGGATATGACCGAGGTATAACTTTATACAATTCATTAGATGAAAATTATCAGCCATGGGGAAAAATTAATATGAGCTGGCCAAATAGTGATACATTTGGTCCGACATATGATGTTCTCCATCCCGCAACTCATAAGCCGACAAAAAAACCAGATCGAGGATGGCGATGGAATAAAGAAACTTTTGATAGTCATCTTGATTATGCACACACAATTAAAAGATATGATGGAAGCTATGTATGTGGAGATATTTGGTTTGCAAAAGATGAAAATACTCAGCCAAGTTCTATAAAATATCTCCGAGACGTGGCAAAAATGCTTCTTCGCACAGTAATCAGCTTAAAGAGCGATGGAGGGGTTGAACTAGAAGATTTATTTGGTGGAAAAAGTTATTTTTCAAATCCTAAGCCCACTTCTTTAATTGAACTACTTATAGATTCAATTGATGAACATAACGCTATTTTCATGGATTTCTTTTCTGGATCTGCTACAACTGCCCATGCCATAATGCACTTAAATGCGCTCGATGGTGGACATAGGCAATATATTATGGTGCAACTGCCTGAAGAGACCGATGCAAAGAGCGAAGCCAACAAAGCAGGCTACAAGTCAATATGCGAAATTGGCGAAGAACGTATCCGTCGTGCCGGAAAGAAAATCAAAGAAGAAAGTCCGCTTACCACTACCGATCTTGATATCGGCTTCCGTGTTTTCAAAGTAGACAGCACTAATATGGAAGATGTCTACTACCGCCCTGCCGATTACAACCAGGGACAGATGGAGTTATTCGCTGACAATATTAAACCTGATCGTACATCAGAAGATCTGCTCTTCCAGGTAATGCTCGACCTTGGTATTCTGCTCTCCTCTGATATTCAGGAAACGGAAATTGCTGGCAAGAAGGTGTTCTCTGTAGCTGATGGTTATCTCATTGCCTGCTTTGATAAGGATGTTACAGAAGAAACAGTCAAAGCAATTGCACTAAAGCAGCCGGTTTATGCCGTATTCCGTGACAGCAGTATGGCAAGCGACAGCGTAGCCACAAACTTTGAGCAGATCTTTGAAACCTATAGTCCGAGAACACAAAGGAAGGTGCTGTAATGGCTGAGATGAAATTCAAATTTACCATACAGCCTTACCAGACCGAGGCTGTGGAAAGCGTGGTAGGTGTATTTGCCGGTCAGCCTTTCAACGACCACTTCACCTACCGACGCGATGTTGAAATCAAGCGAGATGTGACAAACTGGATGCTTTCTGATGAAGAACTGTATATGGGTTTTGCCAACGCTAAGGTACAGCTCGATTACGGTCAGCTTTTGAATAATATCCACCGTATCCAGGCTCGCAATAATATTAAACTCTCCGATTCTCTGAAATCCGGAGGACTGGGTGTATGCTCTCTTGATGTTGAAATGGAAACCGGTACCGGTAAAACCTATGTTTACATCAAGACTATGTTTGAACTGAATAAGCTGTATGGTTGGAGCAAGTTCATCGTAGTAGTTCCAAATATTGCGATCCGTGAAGGCGTACAGAAGAGCTTTGAAACCATGCAGGAGCACTTCATGGAGTATTATGGAAAGAAGGCTCGCTTCTTTGTTTACAACTCCAAGAATCTGCCGGATATCGATAATTACAGCCATAGCGCAGATATCAACGTCATGATCATCAATATTCAGGCATTCAATGCCCGTGGTAAAGATGCAAGGCGTATCCGTACAGAGCTGGATGATTTCGGCAGCCGCAGACCGATCGACGTCATCAAAGCAAACCGTCCTATCGTCATCTTGGATGAGCCACAGAAAATGGGTGGCACGGCCACGCAGGAAAGCCTGAAGGAGTTTAACCCGCTGTTCTGCTTGAACTACTCTGCTACTCACAAACAGCACCACGATCTGGTCTATGTGTTGGATGCCTTGGATGCATACAATAAAAAGTTAGTAAAGAAGATTGAAGTAAAGGGCTTTGATATCAAGAATCTGAGAGGTACCGATAGTTACCTCTTTTTGGAAAACATCGTCATAAGCCCAAAGAAGCCACCTATGGCACGCATTGAATTCGAAGTTGGGTACAACAAATCCATCAACCGTGAGACTAGAATTCTCGGTGTTGATGACGACCTGTTCTCCCTCTCCAAAAACATGGAACAATATCGTGGTTATCGCATCAGTGAGATTGATCCGATTCGTGGTACTGTTACTTTTACCAACGGAGAAGTCATTCATGCTGGCGAAGTCATCGGTGATGTGTCAGAAGCAGATCTAAGACGCGTACAGATTCGTGAAACCATTCGTTCTCACTTTGAGAAGGAAAAGGAACTGTATTCTAAGGGCATCAAGACCTTGTCCCTGTTCTTTATTGATGAGGTCGCTAAGTATCGTAAATACGACGAAGATGGCAACGAAATCAACTCTGAATACGGCGATATCTTCGAGCAGGAATATACAGATATTCTGAATGAGTATCTGACTGTATTCAACACGCCATATGAGCAATATCTTCGTTCCATCGATGTCCATAGCACGCATGCAGGTTACTTCAGCATCGACAAGAAAGGCCACAAGGTAGATAGCTCTCTGAAACGTGGTAGTGATGAAAGTGATGATATTTCTGCATACGATTTGATTTTGAAGGACAAGGAACGTCTGCTTTCCTTTGAGAATCCGGTACGCTTCATCTTCTCTCACTCTGCACTTCGAGAAGGATGGGATAACCCAAATGTATTCCAGATTTGTACCTTAAAGCATGGCGGCAGCTCTCCTACACAGAAGCGCCAGGAAGTTGGTCGTGGCCTTCGCCTTTGCGTAAATCAAAACGGCGAACGCCAGGACTATGATACGCTTGGCAGCCAGGTACAGAAAATCAATCAGCTGACCGTCATTGCCTCTGATGGGTATAAAGACTTTGTTGCGGACCTTCAGAAAGGTATCCGTGAAGATCTCTACGATCGTCCAACCAAGGCTACCGCAGAATACTTCATCGGTAAAACGCTCAATATCGGTGGCAGCGACGTCACGGTATCTGATAAGCAAGGCCGCGACATTTATCGTTATCTGATCAAAAACGACTATATCGATGAAGATGATCACGTAACCGACAAGTATCGTGCAGACCTCGCAAACGATGCTCTTGCACCCGTCCCTGAAAGCTGTAAGGAAATCACTGATGGTGTACACGCCCTCATTCAGAGCATCTTTGATGAGCACGCTCTCGATGATATGATCTCCGATGGCCATGAGACGAAGATTCAAGAGAATGCACTGAATGATAACTTCTACAAGAAGGAGTTCCAGACGCTTTGGAATTATATTAACCACAAATATGCTTATACCGTAGAATTTGACAGTGATGAACTGATTCGAAAGGCAATCGCGCATATTGATGATAAGATGTTCGTGGCAAAGCTACAGTATACCGTTACTACCGGCCAGCAACAGGATGATATGAATTCCGATGCACTGAAAAACGGAGCCAGCTTCATAGCAGAAAAAAGTAAGACGTATACCCTGGAGCGTGCAGAAGGCAGCGCCGTAAAATATGATCTGGTCGGCAAGATTGCGGAAGGCGCAAAATTAACGCGCCGTTCTGCTGCAAAGATTCTGGCAGGTATCCGGCCATACACCTTTGCTATGTTCAAAAACAACCCGGAGGAATTTATCACAAAGGCCATCCGGCTGATTAACGAGCAGAAAGCAACCATGATTGTAGAGCAAATCACCTATAATCAGACCGATGGAACCTATGACAGCTCCATCTTTACATCTGAAAAGAATACGGATTTTTCCAAGGCATATCATGCAAAGAAAAACGTACAGGATTATGTTTTTGCTGACGGCTACGCGAAAGACGGTCAGAGTATTGAACGGCAGTTTGCTGAGAGCATGGATTTAGCCGATGAGGTCTGCGTCTATGCGAAACTGCCGAAGGGATTCTCCATTCCAACCCCTGTCGGCAACTACTCTCCTGACTGGGCGATTGCTTTCAATAAAGGAACGGTCAAGCATATCTTCTTTATTGCTGAAACCAAGGGTACAATGGATTCATTGAATCTAAAGCCTATTGAACAGGCCAAAATTGCTTGTGCCAAAAAACTATTCAGTAATCTTTCTTCTGCTGATGTCATTTACCATGAAGTAAACAGCTATCAGCACCTGCTGGATATTATGGACAAGCTCTAAAATTTCATAAAAAAACAATGCACACCCGCATAACGAAATATCCCGTTCATCGTTACGGAATATATAAATCGTTATGAAGGTGTGCATTTTTAACATTCTGCGCCCATTCGCGGGTTCTACCAATCCCTGCCAGTTCAACTCTCGGGCAAAAAAATAAGACCTCTGCACACCCCTTGGTGTCAGAAATCCCTTTGTTCTAAAGGATTTGTTTGCTGCTGCCCTTATGTATCGTTATGCAGTCCGTATCAATCACGCAACTGCCTCATCATATACTTTATTGATTTCCGTTTTTCCTACAGTTCCAAGGCGTGTGAGCAGTTCGGATACATCTGCCGGAGTAAAGAACTCTCCACCAGATTTTCCGGCATTCGATGCATACATAGTCATAAGATACTCATACGCATCCCCAAAGGCATCAATGGAATGATCTTTCACATCTCCCAGATTCATTTCGCCTACGCCATTCAGCAGTTTTACAAGTTTTTCATTACGCTTTACAACTGTAGAGCCCAGTTTATTGCTGTTTACATCATAATCATCGAACAGTCCAGCAAAGTCGCTCTCTGCCTCACTGCCTTTCGCTGATTCCTCGATATGACGGAACACACGCTCCAGTGTTTCATTTAAGTTTTCATCATTCGCAGCACTGGCACGGACATTACAGAAAAGTTCGCTCGGAAGGATAAAAAATCCTTTTTCCTCTACCAGTCCTTCTTTTGCTTCTTCTGCATCCTCATCCGGCATTTTTGCAAAGTCAAAATCGGTGTTGCCCGCATCAATCTCACCGCTGTTTATGTAATTACACAGATTTTCGGAAATATAACGATAGAACATTGTGCCAAGAACATAATTTTTAAAGTCCCAACCATCGACTGCTTCACGCTGTTCATCTGCAATCGCCCATATTGCACGGTGCAGTTCATCACGTTCCTGTTCTTTTTTTGTATCAACCATTCTCTTTTCCTCCGTTATCCTCTGGTACAAATTCCAGAATATCGTCAACGCCACAGTTCAGAACACGGCATATACTCTCTACGCTTTCGAGTGAAATATACCAATTACGTTTCAGCCGTGTGATGATATTTGCTGAGAAACCAGCCTCCTGCTGCAACCGTGCATTCGTCATATTTTTTCTATCAGTAAATGGAATAATTTTTTATAACTGACCGCTATGTCATCCCTCCATTATTTTGCCAACAGATATAAGGAAAGCATATCTCGAAAACTTGAATTTTTCAATTTGTATCACAATCTCTTCAATCCATATCATCTGATTAGATAAGATAGATATCATTCATATAAGTCTTAATACCTCAGTATCATTACATTGTCCTTTAAACACTTCCATATCTGCAAAAAGGACATCCCCTGACCTGTAAAATCTACAGTTCCGAAATGTCCTTTTTCCCATACTTTACTATATTTTTAACAAACGATGCTGCTTATCCACAATCTATATGATTCCAAAATGCCTAAATGCCTGCATAATCGCATCTTCCTTCTCTGATGTACACTGTGGCTGTCTCGCATTCTCTGATTTAGCCAGATTGAAGTTCTCACCGACATCCAGTCCACACTTCTTCTTAATCTGTGCGATATACAGTGATGAAACCTTAAGTCCTGTCTGTTCCAATACATATGCCTTTATCTGCTCATAAGTTGCTTTTCCTTTGAATTCAGATAGATCCATATCCTCCAGAGAGAAGTCCACCTTCACTTTTCTGCTGTCGACCAGTCTCCGTTCCACTTCGGTCCGCGCTGAGCAAAGGTCCACCGGACCTTTAGCGCCCTTGGAAAGTAAGACAACCGTCTCAACGGTATTCCCTTTGTCCCACAAAAGCTCCGTAACTTCCCCGCCATCCTTGAACACCGGAAAATTCAGACCAATCCGCTTTA
>OCPP01000401.1_pt1 | contig 32582 bp, 30 predicted proteins | sample 1538211 | NCBI WGS metagenome assembly OCPP01 (sample SAMEA2580193, study PRJEB22360) | human gut metagenome | biome: human gut; feature: human-associated habitat; material: faeces | place: Denmark | collected 2008/2010
AAGAATTATGAATTAATGATGAAATTCTTACAGAATTTCTGAAAATTATATTTTTATAAACTCTGTGAGTTTATTCCTAAATTCATCATTCATCATTCATCACTCATCATTATCTAAGTTCGTCATTTAAATAAAAAAGCAGCTTGCTGCTACTTTTTCATTTATCTCTATATCTATCCATAAGTGCACTCATTATTTCCCCATTGTATGGAGGTGTATAAGTTATAGCATTTGCCCCTGCTTCTATTGTTTCTCTTATTGTTTCTTCTGTTGGACCACCAGTTGCCAATACAGGGAAATCTGGGTATAGGGATTTAATCTTTCTTACAATAGCTGCAGTGTTCTTTCCACCAGAAACATTTAGTATTGTTGCTCCTGATTCAATTCTAGCTTTTATGTCCTCATCTTCAGATACCACTGTAACTATTATAGGTATATCTATAGTTTCTCTAAGGTTTTTAACTATTTCATTACTTGTTGGGGCATTAACTACAACTCCCATTGCCCCTTTAAATTCTGCATCTAATCCAAGATTAACCACTCTCTTACCTTGAGTAATTCCACCTCCGACTCCACAGAATATAGGCACATCTGCAGCCATTACTAACGCTTCTGTTATTAAAGGCTGTGGAGTAAACGGATATACTGCTATTATTGCATCAGCATTAGTATTTCTTATTAAGGCTACATCTGTGGTGAATAAAAATGACTTTAATCTCTTACCAAATATCTTTATTCCAGAACAATCTCTAATACATGATGGCACTTCAATAACATTACTTCTCAATATACCTTTTATTTCCGGTACATTCTTCTTTCTCTTAATTTCCATAAGCATACTCCTATTACAATTTATATATATATTCTTATAAAAAATCTTAGCTATAAAAATATTATTACATTATTATTAAATAAAAATTATATCATAAAGAAAATATATTTCTATAGTATTATTTCAACTTCTTTATTAATTTCAATACTTTCTTCTGTAACTAGGCAATTATAGGCAAATATATCCACTCCAGCGACTTTGGCAGCTCTCAAAGCTTCTCCAAATTTATAATCAGTTTCATCATTTGGCGAAAACTTGTAAACTTTCTCAAGTTGAATCAAAAATAAAACTCCTGCTCCATATCCCCTTCTTTTAGCTTCGATTAATTCCATTAAATGACGTGCTCCTCTTTCTGTTGGTGCATCAGGAAATCTAGCATATCCTTTATCTTCCAAGGTTACACCTTTTATTTCTAAGTAATATTCATCACTTTCATCATTTGATAGCTTAAAATCAAATCTACTTTTTTCAAACATTTTCTCTCTTAAAATATTCTTATACCCCTTTAACTTTTCTATTTTTCCTTTTTGCAGAGCTTCTTCCACAACCTTATTAGGAATATGTGAATCAATACTAACTAAACTATGGCCTTTTTCAACAGCTATTAAATCATAGGGGGTCTTCCTTGCTGGATTATTTTCTTCTCTTAAATATACTGTACATCCAGGTATTAAAAGTTCCTTACATCTTCCTGTATTTGGCACATGAACTTTTATTTCTTTTCCTTCTAGTTTAACATTTGAATAAAATCTGTTGGGTCTATTAATAAATTCTGCTTTTACTATTCTTTTGTCATATATCATTTTCTTATCCTCTTTTCTTACACTTTATATTTTATAATTTATATCTTCACTTTTTTTATACCATTCAAAAGTTATCCACAGGCTATATTTTTTCAGCCCATTTTCACTTAAATAATTCACACTTTTTAGAGTTATCCACAGAAGTTATCCACAGGTATGTTGATTTTGTTGATAACTTTGTTACTAACTATATTATGGTAATATTTTACTTAGTTGTTTATTTACTTTTTTATCCAAAACACATTATATTGTTGAATCTATTTTCCATCACCAAATATATTGTGTCAACTTTTTTTCTTTACACTTATATCTGTTTTTAACTTATCCACATTTTGTGGATAAGTTAAACTATTATTTTCACCATTTTTCATATATTATATACAACTATACAACAAAAATTCTAAAAATTTTTATAAATGTTTAAATTTTAAAAATTTTTAAAAATGAATCTTTACATGTAAACATTTTTATGATAACATTTAAACATAAATTAAATACTTTAGCGTGTTACTGGTTATGCAGGCAAGGCTTAAATATGTGTGAATTGTAATAATTCCTTCACCTTGGTGGAATTATATAATTTGTAGATATTTAAGCCTTTTTTGTTTAACTTAAATAAGCTGGCCAGCTTCAAAAATTTTTACGCTATGTAAATACAATAATTAACTTAAGAATTAAAAATAGTTTTAGGAGGATTAATATTATGCTACAATTTTTACAAAGAATTGGTAAAGCTGTAATGCTTCCAATAGCTGCTCTTCCAATTGCAGGTATATTACTTGGTGTTGGTGGTGCATTCTTAGGAATCGCAGGGTTAGAAAATGCGCCTGCTATTTATCAACCATTACTTGCTTTTATATCTATTCCTGCTGTTCATGCTGTATTAACAGTTATGAAAAACATAGGAGATATTGTTTTTGGTAACCTACCAGTATTATTTGCTGTTGGTGTTGCTGTAGGTCTTGCTAAGAAAGATAAAGGTACTGCTGCTTTAGCTGCTGTATTTGGTTTCTTAGTAATGAACCAAACAATTTCTTCACTTTTAGCTTTAGGAGCTACTCAATTAGGCGTATTAACACCTGATAACGTTGGTAAATACGGAACTTATGTTACAACAAACTTAGGTATATTCACATTAAATATGTCAGTTTTCGGTGGAATTATCACTGGTTTAGTTACTGCTGCATTACACAATAAATTCCATACAATTCAAATGCCACCGGTACTTGGATTCTTCTCAGGATCAAGATTTGTACCAATAATAACTTCATTAGTTATGGCTTTAGTTGGTGGAGTACTTGCTTTTGCTTGGCCAGTTGTTCAAGATGGTATTTCAATAGTTGCAAACTTAGTTAGAACTTCAGGATCAATTGGGGTATTCTTATACGGATTAATTGAAAGAGCTTTAATTCCATTTGGATTACACCACGTATTCTATACACCATTCTGGTATAGTTCATTTGTTGAAGGTCAAGTTCTTCTAAATGGTTCTGTTGGAACATTCACTACAGTTGCTGGTGCTAACACTGCATACTTCGTACAATTATCTAATATGGGAGCATTAGTTGGAGCTTCTGCATCAACTATGGGTACTATAGTAAACAGTACAACTGCTTTCATGACTGGTAAATTCCCATTCATGATGTTTGGTTTACCTGCTGCTGCATTTGCTATGTATAAAGCTGCTGCTCCAAGCAAAAAGAAAGTTGTAGGTTCATTATTAGTTTCAGCTGCCGTTACTTCATTCTTAACTGGTATAACTGAACCATTAGAATTTACATTTTTATTCGTAGCACCTGCTTTATATGCAGTTCACTGTGTACTTGCTGGTTTCTCTTATATGATTATGGCAATGCTTAAAGTATTCATTGGTATGACATTCTCTGGTGGTGTAATTGACTTTGCTTTATTTGGTTTATTACCTGCTGGTGCTGGTGTTAAAACTAACTGGTTATACGTTATCTTAGTAGGTTTAGTTTATGCAGTAGTTTACTACTTCTTATTCTACTTCTTAATTACTAAGTTCAACTTAAAGACACCAGGTAGAGATGAAAACGAAGGTGAAACTAAGTTATTCACAAAAGCTGATTTCCAAGCTAAAAATGGAAATGATAAAGAACAACCTGCTGCTACTTCTGGAAAAGGTGAAATAGCTGAAAAAGCACCTGCTGTATTAGCTGCTTTAGGTGGAGCTGAAAACATAGTAAGTGTTGATGCTTGTATCACTAGATTAAGAGTAGAAGTTAAGGATAAGGCTAAAGTTCAAAAAGATGAACTTAAAGCATTAGGTGCTGCTGGTGTTGTGGAAGTAGGAAACGGAATTCAAGCTATTTTCGGAGCAAAAGCAGACGGCTACAAGAACGAAATAAATTCAATTCTTGGAGAGTAATTGGATATATTTTATTAAAATAAAATTGTCAACAACTCATGTAAATAACAACTCACTTTAAAATATAAGGCTGTCATATTAAATGACAGCCTTTTTTTATACAATTTATAATATATATTCATCTTTAAATTTATTGATTATTTCTTTGCATATATCCGGTCTCTTTCTTAATTTCTCAATATCATATTTAGTACCTAAGTAGTCTAATATTTCAACTGCTTTTTTCAGCAATAGTACACTTCTAATATTAATTCCCTTATCCATAATTAAATCACCTTATATCCTTTCCTATATTATTAATTTATTCTCAGTTACTTAGGAAAGTTACTTAAGGCTCATACATATTAATCTATAATTATATTTTTCTTTACATGAAGATCCATTTGAGGATATGGTATTGATATTCCCTCTTCATCAAACTTAATTTTTACTGTTTCAAGAAGATCATAATATACAGTCCAATAATCTTCTGTTTTACACCACGCTTTAACAATAAAATTTATAGCACTATCACCATGCATTGATATTCCAACAAAAAATTCTGGTTCTTCTAGTACTAATTCATTCTTTTTCAATATATTTATAAGTACATTTTTTACTCTAATTACATCTTCTTCATAAGCCACACTAAAAGTAAGATCTACTCTTCTTATTTCTTTTGAAGAATAGTTTACTATACTACTATCTGTTAAAATTCCATTAGGAATTAATATTTGCTTATTATCAAAGGTAACTAAATATGTATAAAATATGCTTATTTTTTCAACAACACCTGAATGCTCTGTTGTCTCTATAAAATCTCCTACATTAAAAGGTCTAGCTACAAGAATGATAACTCCTCCAGCCAAGTTTGCTAAACTTCCTTTTAAAGCAAGACTGAGAGCTACTCCTGCTGATGCTACTATAGTAGTAAGCCCAGTTAAGTTCACTCCAATGTATTGAAGTATTATTATAATAAGCACTGTTTTTAAGGTAACATTCATTACATTATCAAGGAATCTAGTAATTGTTTGATCTGCATTTTTACTTTCCAGTATCCTTCTAATTCTTTTTAATGTTTTATTAATAACCTTCCATCCTATGGATAGAAATATAATTCCAAAAAACACATTTACCCCTCTAGTGATTACCCATTCATATAGTTTTTCTAACATCCTTTCTAACGATACAATATCTTTCATTTTTGCCCTCCATCCTTATTCTATAAGACATTTTATATTATATCATCTTAAATATTATTTTTTAAATATTTTTACCAACTCCATCAATACTGTCGATATTAAAGCAAGTAATATACATATAGCAAATTCCCTTAGTCCAAAATAATTAGGTATTGAAAAGATTTCTCTTAATCCTGGAAGCAGTACTATGAAATATAATACAAGACATATGAATATTGCTCCTAAAACATGTTTATTCTTTACTACACCAATCTTAAAGATTGAAACATTATCTGATCTTGCTGGTAATGTTTGAAATATTCTACTTAAGGTAATAGTTGAAAATGCCATAGCTGCACCTAATGCAGGTGAAACTTTATTACCTAAGTATTGTGAGAAAATAACAGCAATGCTTATTATTATTCCTCTTATCAAAATAACTGCACTAGTTCCTCCCTGCAATATTCCTTCATTAATATCTCTTGGTGGTTTATTCATAGTATCAGGCTCTGCAGCTTCAAAAGCTAATGCAATAGCTGGTAAAGAGTCATTAATAAGATTAATGAATAAAAGCTGTAAAGTAGTAAATGGATTTTCCCAATTCATCACTACAGCAAATACTATTGCTATAATGGCTGCAAGGTTTCCTGCTAAAAGATAGGTAATAGATTTTTTTATATTACTATATACTGTTCTTCCTATTTCTATAGCATTGACAATGGTTGCAAAGTTATCATCAGTTAATACCATCGCTGCTGCATCCTTGGCAACATCAGTTCCACTTCCCATACCAATACCTATATTGGCCTGTTTAAGTGCTGGCGCATCATTAACTCCATCACCAGTCATGGCTGTAACCTTACCTTTTTCCTGCCATGCCTTCACTATCCTTATCTTATTTTCTGGTGAAACTCTTGCATACACAGTAATATGTTCTAACTGTTCACTTAATTCCTTTTCGCTTAAAGCATCTAATTCTTGACCTGTTAATGCCTTATCACCTTTAGACATTATGCCAAGTTCTTTAGCAATGGCTGCTGCTGTAGTCTTATGATCACCTGTTATCATAATTGTCTTTATACCAGCACTAATAGCTTCTTTCACAGCTCCAAAGACTTCTTTTCTTGGTGGATCAATCATTGCCATAAGTCCTACAAAAGTAAGATCTACTTCATCTTCTATGGCAGGCACAAAATTTTCATCTGGAACATCTTTAATAGAAAAAGCTAATACCCTCAATGCTCTGTCAGAAAATTCTTCATTAATTTGCTTATACTTATTTAATATTTCTTCTGTCATTGGAACTTCATCACCATCATTTAATGCCTTAGTTGACCTTTGTAGTACTATATCTGGTGCTCCTTTAACAAACATGATTGCATTGCCACCAATGGAATTTACAGTAGACATAAGCTTTCTATCTGAATCAAAAGGAATTTCATTTAACCTATCATATTTTTCTCTTATTTCCTTATAATCAAGACCTCGCTTTTCTGCATATCTTAAAAACGCAACTTCTGTTGGATCTCCTATTTCAACTCCACCTTCAGCAATTTCTGAATCATTACATAAAGTTGAGCTTAAATTCATTGCTCCATCTTGACTTTCTAAAGTTGTATCTGTATCTATATTCTTTTTCTTTATACCATACATAAAGAAATCTACCACTGTCATTTTGTTTTCAGTAAGTGTTCCTGTTTTATCAGTACATATGATACTGGTAGAACCTAAAGTCTCAACTGCTGGAAGCTTTCTAATGATAGCTTGTTTTTCTGCCATTTCCTTTGTTCCAACTGAAAGCACTATAGTTACTATTGAAGATAATGCTTCTGGTATGGCTGCCACTGCCACTGCAATTGCAAACATAAATGAACTGAAGATTAAATCTTTTAAATTTCCACCTGCTCTATATCCTCTAAAAACTTCAACACTAAAGATAACAGCGGCAATTATCATTATTATAATTCCTAATTTCTTTCCAAAATTATCTAGTTTAACCTGTAAAGGAGTTTGCTTTGTACCTGCACTTTCAAGAAGCGTTGCCACTTTACCAACTTCCGTATTCATACCTGTGGCTGTTACTATCATGGTGCCTCTACCATAAACTACAGTTGCTCCACTAAAAACCGAATTCCTTCTATCTCCTATAACCACTTCATCCTCAATTTTATCTGTATGTTTAAGTACTGGTTCTGATTCACCTGTAAGCATCCCCTCAACAACCTTAAGACTCTCAGCTTCAATAAGCCTACCATCTGCAGGAATATAATCTCCAGCTTCTAAAAGAACTATATCTCCTGCCACAAGTTCTCTTACTTGAATGGTAACTTTTTTACCATCCCTTATTACCTTGGCATTAGGAGCTGATAATTTCTTTAAACTATCTAATGAACTTTCTGCTTTCCTAGATTGAGTTACTCCTAAAATTGCATTTAAAATAACAACAATCAATATTATTATTGATTCTACTAATTCACCTAAAAAAATTTGTACTACTGCTGCCGCTATAAGAATTATTACTAATGGATCTGCTAAATTTTCTAAAAACATCTTCCATAAAGGTGTCTTTTTACCTTCTGTAAGTTCATTATATCCATCAGCCTTTAGCCTTGAAGCTGCATCACTGCTGCTAAGCCCATTTTTGCTAGTGTCCAGCTCTTTAAAAACTTGTTCTATTTCTTTCCTATAAGCCATAAAAAAATCTCCTTCCTCATTTTTTCATGACTTTAGTATTTGTATTTTTTCAGATATTATAAAAAGACTGCAAATTTCATAACTTGCAGTCTTTTTATAATATCTATTTCTTTTTTAAATTAATTTATTACATGAATTTAATTGCTAAAGGAAGATATACAAAAAATGAAATAGTAAATACTATATGAAGTACTCTGTACAGTTTATAATTTTTCTTCATAATAGTTCCTGTTATACCTATTGCTATCATTATGCTGGCAAATCCAATGTACTTAATAAAATCAGCCTGTCCAAATTTTAAGACTACTGCTGCTATCATTGCAAGAACTGATATTGCACCTAAAAACATATGAGCTTTAACATAAACTTTTTTCTTAACCTTAAATAATTTTGGTATATAATAAACTAATAATGATAAGCAAAATAATAATGATGATATTCTTTCCATTTTTTATTTCCTCCTTAGCTATATTTAACTAGTAGCTGTTGCTCTTGCAGCATCTCTAGCAGCCTTTTCTTCTGGTGTGATAGTTTTGATTTTAAATATAAAATAGTATAGCTTAAATAATATTAATGCTATTAAGGTTATTCTCATAGGCAATACATCTACAGTTATTAGTGGAATTGCTATCATGGTATCTGCAAATGCTAATAAAATCACCTTTTGCTTTAATGTCATTGCTCTTTCCTTAACAAATGATTCTAAGTGCTTTTTATATACTTTAGTGTTTATAAACCAAGTATTAAATCTTTCTGATCCCTTAGCAAAACAAAATGATGCTAATAATAGAAATGGCGTTGTTGGTAGAATTGGTAAAATTACACCTATTGCACCTAAAGCAAACGCTACCAAACCAATGCATATATAAATACCTTTTTTAACCTTACTCATATCTCAAATCTCCTTATTTATTTAATGCATGTCTTACTACTTCTGAAGGTTTGTATAATAACATTCTTGGTCCTGAAAATTTCATTACCTCTTTTGCTTTTTCTTTCATATCCTTCTTGTAACAGTGAATTGGACATCTTGAACAGGTTGATTTTTCTTCTCCAAATTTACAAAAACTTAATCTCTTATGAGCATATTCTAAGAACTCCCGACATTCCGCACAAAGTTCACCTTTAGTGCCATGTTTCTTTTTACAATATATTTCTACCATAAGCTTTATGGTTTGTTTTTCTCTTTCTATTCTTGTCATAATTTTCTCCCTTTTAAATGATAATTATTTTCATTTATATACTTTAAGATATCATAGTAATTTTCTATACATTTTAAATATTTTTAGTTTTTTTTTATTGTATTTTTAGAATTAATCATCAGTAAAATTTTAATTATTTTACTATAAAGAAAATTTATTTTTATACGCCACCACCTTTTATTACTTTTTTATGAAAAAATTGCTTTTTTTAACTTGTTATTCTTTATACCGCCCAGTATAATTAATAAAAATAAACTATTGGAGGGAAATTATGAGTATCTATGATTTAATAAATAAAAAGAAGAAAAAACAAAAAGCTAAAATGGTAAAAACAGCTACTTTAACTGCTGCTCTAGGAGTTACTGCTGGTGCTACTGCAGGAGTGTTATTTGCACCTAAGTCTGGAAAAGAAACTAGAGAAAATATTGCTAATAAATCTTCTGAAACTAAAGATAAGTTAGTTGAAAAAACTAAAGCAACTAAAGCTGCTATAAGCAAAAAAGTTAGTGAAGGTAAAAAAGATGTTTCTACTGCTAAAGAAAAAATTTCTGAATACTTAGCTTCTAAAAAAGGTCAAAAGCAAGAAGCTTGTGATGTAGTTGAAGAATTAGCTTTAGCTGATACAGAAGTTGATGAAGAAATAACAGAAGAAGAGTTAACTGAAGAAGTTTAATAGGAGATTAATATGTACATAAGCTTATCGCTATTATTAAATGTCATCTTAGGTTCATTAGGAATAGCTGCACTTATATTATTTATTATACTTATATTAAAAGTTTTAAAGCTTGTTAATAATATAAACTCATTAATTGATAGCAATAAAAATAATATAACTAAGGCTTGTAGTAATCTTCCTACTATTTCTAAAAATGCAATTGATATAACTGATAATGTAAAGGGAATTACAGATGTAGCTACAGAAGCAACTGCTGAGGCTATTGTTGCTAAGGATAACTTTCTTTCAAACTATGAAACTATAAAAGACATTATCAATATAATTGCATCTATATTCATAAAATAGTAAAAGGAATCCAAAATTATTGTTTTGGATTCCTCTACTTTTTTCTTATTTATAAAGCTGCTATTTCAAATAAATATAATCCACTTATTACTGCCTCTGGTGCAATAATTGCTATCTTAGCCATTTCATATACTATATCTTGTCCATCTAATAATTTATACAAAATAGAGGCTATTATCTCTTCATTACTTATTTGCTTAATATATTCATATAATTCCATAATGCTCATTATACTACTTAAATTATTAAATATTTTTTCATAATCAACTTTTCTAGGATTATTAAAATGTGACATTAACTGATCTTTTAAAGATATAAAATCATAAATTTCTTGTGGATTTTGGGTAAATAATTCAGCACATATTTCTTCTGCTCTTAATAAATATTCATATGGAGAAAGTTCTTTATTATCTGTATACTTAGCTATATAATCTAATAAATTTTTGCTATTTAATATATTCCTTATTCTTTTATATTTCTGTAAGTTCATTTCATGATCTACTTTTTCTATACCCTTCTTTAAAGCCAATGCTACATCATTAAAACTTTCTTCATCATTTAATAAGAAAGTATATCTAAATCCTCTATATTTTCCATAAGCCTTCATTGTATCATTATATCCTAAGTCCATATTTCTCATTATTGATTCATTATCAAAGTCTAGGAATGGACCTAATGACCAAGCTGATTTAATATAAATGACATCATTGCTGCTTAACTCTTCTTCATGAGTAGTTGATAAACTTACATCTATTGCTACAACCTCTTCTGCCCCTAAATTTCTTGCAAAGTTTATTGGAAGACTATCATAATAACCTCCATCAATATATTTGTTACCATCTACTTCACAAACTGGAAAAACAGGAAATGCTGATGAGGATGCTAAAATATACTTAGCCATATATCCTACCTTCATTTTTTCTTTTGTTATTTCCATACCTTTAATTAATGGTACTCTTAAGGCAACTATACCAAATTCTCTTGCTGAAGCTCTAACCTTATCTTCATCAACTATATCATTTAAAAGATCAAGAAATGGTGATATATCTAACCCTTTATTAGTTAATATCTTTATTAAAAGAGAAACTAGCTTTTCAGTACTTCCAATAATATCTTGTGGTTCAAAGTCTAAATCTACATCACCGGCAAATATCTTATCTACAGAGATATTTTTCCATAAATCCAATGCTAAATCATAATCATCTTGTACCATGGCAACACCATTCACTGATCCTATGGAAGATCCTACGACTATATCATAATCTACACCTAATTCTCTAAGAGCTTTCCATGCTCCTATTTGATATGCACCTCTAGCTCCTCCAGCCCCTAAAGCAATAGCTCTCTTCATTAAAAATCCCCCTTCATATATTATCTTTTCCCTATAATATATGAAGGTGGCTTTCTTTATGTTACATAGTTTTAATACTGACAATAAATAAACTAAAAACTTAGTTAACGATAAATAATGAGTTGGGAAATAAACTCTGTAATGATTTCATAATTAATTCATAATTATGAAACGTATTTGTTTATTTTGTATATTTCTTTATAAACTTCTCTTATATTTTCAAGCATCATCTTATTGTAGATGTTGTCTGATTTCTTAATATGGTCTTCTATTTTGTCTAATAGCTCCTTGATATTTTGATCTGTAAATGAAGTAATCATCTTCATATCTTCCACTATATATTTTGAATCTATATTTTTAAATTTATCATTACTAAATAAAATATATAATTCATGAATATTTAATATTAAAAGCCTGTTTTGACTGATAGACTTTATTGCTCTCTTATTAAGAAACTCTTTATTATTCTCCAATCTACTTTCAATTAATGATGTAATAATAAATAAATTATTCATACCATGCATATTGTTTTCTGTTGGTGATAAATATACCTTCTTAAGCATTGCTTTTACTGCCTCTAAATACATACCTTCTAACTCTCTGGTATAGTCTTCAATTTTTCTTGGTAAGATAAATCTATTTATAATTATTGCTAATACAACACCAATTGCAACAAATATTATTCTTCTTAAAGTTAAAACAGTAGTATTTCCTAATAAAGCTGCAGCTCCTATGGCAGATACTGTAGTACATATTGTCTTATGCTTATATTCACTTAAGTATGAGTTTACATATCCAGCAACAATAAGAATTATACTTCTTATGGCAACGCTTTTAAAAATACTAAATACTATTACTATTATAACTGCTCCTATTATGGTAGCTATAAATCTATCCTTAGCCTTCTTTATGGAAGCCTCATATATAGGAACTACCAATGAAACCATAGTAAATATAATCCATCTTCCTTCTGATAAATTAAAGTAATCACTAACAAAAGCTGCTAAAGAAATTCCAATAGCTGATCTTATTGCAAAAGAAAGTTTTACTGAATTCATAATAAATCTCTTCTTATTTATTGATTGCAATTGAGTAGGATAATCAGTTTCTGTAAATTTAATATTATTATAATTTTCTTTACCTAACACTCTCAATTCTGTAAGAGCAACCTTTAGTATTTCTAAAGAATTTAAAATTTGTATAGCATGTATTCTACTAGCTTGTATATCTTTATGATTATCAATAACACTATCTATATAATCTTCTAATTCTTTTATATTATTATCTTCACCTAGTACTACATTAAGCCTTTTCATACATTGTCTTAGACCTATTATTATCCCTTTAAGCTCTTCAACATTATTAATTTTATTTAAATTTATAGATATCTTTTCAAGGGCAGATAAAATATTTACCTTAATTCTTGCTTCCTCTGTTATATAAAAATTTTCTTTCCTATTATCATAAACAATAGCTCTAAATTCATCTATATATTTTCTGATATCTTTATCAATATTAGAATTGTCTTTTGGAGCTATATCTTCATCTAGTATAATATCTATTTTTTCTATTATCTTGCTACATATGTTTTCAATGATCCTATTACCTTTTTTAAAGATTTTTTGTCTATTGAAAAGCATTTGAAAAATCATTATAGCTATAGGTGCCACAAGTAACGAAGCTAATCTAATTGGCATTTCCTTCAATGTTACAGGTGTTGCTAAAATAAAAGCATATTGTAACGTAAACGGAACATATAAAGGCTCTTTTAAATTAAAATATAGTCTATAATTAATTATAAAAATTATGGCAAAATTTATAGGAATACCTATCCAAGGATTTAATAATGCAATATAAGCTCCAACACCTGTTATTATATTTAAAGCTATAAGCTGCATCAAATTCTTTAGAGGTGACATAGTTAGATCCACATTTGTAAACATCAACATAGCTGTGATAGTGGTTACTCCTATTAATGTATTTTTATCACCAAAAATACTTTTGAAGCCCATTATAAAAGCTATTATGAAAACAAACGTTATAGTTTGCTTTTTGATATTTTCTTTATTAATTACTTTTTCATACTTCATTAACACTTCCCCTTTTATTATTTATATTTATATTATACATTATATTAAGATTTTGTAAAAGTTTATTTATACCATATAAAAAAATAAGAGATATAGTATAATATAATACCATATCTTTTATCATCTATCTATTAATGACTACATCCTTCATGGTTACATGCATTTTTCCTTGAAAACTCTACAAGTCTACCTTCACTATATGCTTTTAAGTTTTCACCGATAGTTCCTTCTACAGCTTTAAACACCTTAATACCATTATTGTTTAAACCATTTATTGCTCCTTGTCCTATGCCATTTACTACTACAATATCAATATCTTCACCTTTTATGGCTTTAATAGGACTACAATTTCCATGAACATGATTTAAATCACCATTATTTATTACTCTAACTTCATTACTAGCTAAATCACATACCACAAACATAGGTGCAGTACCAAAATGTCCATAAGGCACACTTTCTAATCCTAAATTATTACTTACTGGAAAACATATTTTCATTTTTGAATCCTCCTTAAATCCTTTTTTACAATAACACCCTTTATTCTTACACTCCTTCGTACATTTAAATGAAACTATTTCCTTTTGTGTACTTAATGAATGAAGATAGTTTTTTAATATTTCTAAAGCATGTGGATTAATCTGAAAAATCATATGATAGCCTCGTTTATATCCGCTTATCAAATGAGCTTCCTTTAATATCTTTATATGCTGTGATACTGCTGCTTCACTAATTTCAACTTCTCTAGCAATTCTCTTTGAACATACATTATTATTAGAAATTATATTCAATATCTTTATTCTGCTTTCATCTGATAATGCTTTGAAAATTTTAACTATATCCTTCATTAAATGCTCCTTATATAATTTAATTAAGTAATTACTTAATTAAATTATACTACTTATAAATTTTAGTGCAACTTCTTTTGTATATTTTAAAAATTATTTCCAATAATAATAATTTAATGATATTCTTTTTTATATAAACTTTTTATCTTTAAAGAAAAAGGAGGATACTTTTGAATACGAAATTTAAAAACATAATTATATATTTAATACCGTCTTTTTTCGTACTCATTATATTTGGCATAATTTATTATTTAAAAGGGCTATTTCCCTTTGGTAATGGCAGTATTGCCTGGGCAGATATGTATGAGCAGCAGATACCTTTATTTTATAAATTATCTGATATATTGCGTACTGATCACAGCATATTTTATGATTTCTCCAGCGGTATGGGGCAAAACTTTCTAGGTATCTCTGCTTATTATTTAATAAGTCCTTTTTCATTGTTAACTATTTTAATACCAAGAAACTTTATTGCCAACTTTATGAATATATTACTTGTACTTAAAGTATGCTTAATAACAGTTTCTTCTATGTTTTTCTTCCAAAAAACATTTAAGAATCTATCAAAATGGTGGATGTACTTCTTTTCAATATGCTATGGCTTATGCAGCTATACATTTATAATGTATCAACTGATTGGTTATCTTGATTTCCTTATAATCTTCCCTTTACTACTTTTAGCCTTGAGAAGATTATATGATGATGGTAATCCAGCTTATTATATAACGCTATTTACCATATCAGCTGCCTGTAACTTTTATGTGGGCTTTATGTTATTTTTATTTATAATTTTTGCATCCTTTATTTATTTAAAGCTTTATTATCCTAAGGAATTCATAAAGGATAGGATATTTAAAATATTATGTAGTACGTTTTTTTCACAACTTATAGTACTACCATTAACATTGCCATCAACCATACAGATTTTAAAATCTAATAGAGTTCCTGAATCCATTACAACTATTTTAAGTGGATCACCATTTTCATATATTTTAGATAAAATTTCTTATTTCTTTTTAATTGGTGCCATATTACCTTTTATCATAATGTTACTGATTAAATATAAAGAAAATAGAAAGTTCATTATCTTAACTTTAAGTACCGTTGCTTTTACTACCATACAAGTAATAATTGATGGTATTAATAAATTATGGTACATGGGATGCTATTCAAGCTTTTCATTAAGCTTTGCCTTTATACCAACTTTTATCTTAATAATAATGGCAGCATACTATATTAATAAATATGATAACAAAAACAAAAATTATCTTAAATGTATTTCTATTGTTCCTATAACCTTTATATTTGTAAGTGCAATTTATTATGTTTATAAGAATTACTATCTTGAAATTCAAGATACCATAAGAACACTTACATTACATTCTAATAAGAAAGTTTTCTTAATACTATTTGCCTTGTTTATGGTTTGCTTTATTTGTTATATGCTATTATTCCTTATTGCCAAAGGAAAATTATTATATATTACCTTAAGTATTTGTTTCTTTATCCAAGTACTATTTAACGGCTTAATATATATAGGTATAGATAGTTATAGCCCTTATATTAGCCAAGAATATGATGTATTAACTTCCCTATACTCATATGATTTTAATGATGAAAGCTACTTTAGAATAAAAGATACTTTTAATTTATTTAATTTTAATAGTTCCTATATCTCTAATAAGAATAATTTATCTCATTTTTCATCACTAACTGATAAGAATCATATGAATATTATGAAAAGACTAGGTTATAGTTCTGTGTGGATGAGGACTTCTGATGTTGGAGGAACTATATTTAGCGATAGCTTATTTAATATAAAATATGCCATAACTGATAGAGAGTTATCTTCAAAATACTATAGTTACTTAGATTCTATGGATTCATTTTATATCTATAAAAATAATTATTTCATTAATAATGGATTAATGATATCAAAAGATATTAATACTGACGTAATAATGAACTCAAAATCTGTTTTTGAAGCACAAAACAATCTTTATAAGATTTTAAGTAATGATGAAGAAAATCTTTTTAATGAATATAACTCCTTCAAGCTTACTAATTTAAGGGTTACAAACAAAAAAGACTCTTATTCCTATGAAATAGTAGATAAGTCTTCTCCTGCTTATTTAGAGCTAACAGTAAATTGCTTTAACAATCAATTATACTTAAATTGCTTAAAGAGCTTAGATAATAGTAAAAATATTGAAATATTCAATTGCTTTAAGGTTTATATTAATGATCAACTACTTAACTGTAAATTATCTAATAGATTTTATGAAAATACTGATGGTACATTTCCTTCAACATTTAATAATGGTCTCTTAGATTTAGGAAGTTACTCTGCTGAAGATGTGACCATAAAACTTGAAGTCTTAAGAGATTTTGATATCACAGAATTATCTGTAGGTAGTATGAATATTGATAAATTTGAACAATTTGTTTCTACTAAAACAGCTAGCTATTCTGATCTCATTACTTATGATAACAATTTAATTTATCAGGCAAGTACCAATGATAATAATCAAATGCTATTTCTAACTATTCCATATGATGAAGGGTGGATTTGTACAATTAATGGTAACGGTCAGCCTATAGAAAGTATTTTTGATGGATTTATTGGAATTCCCTTAATTGAAGGCTATAACTACATTGAGCTGGCTTATTATCCTAAAGGATTTAAGTTTGGTACAATAACAAGCTTATTAACACTTACAATAATCCTTTTTATTTTCTTATACTGGGTTAAAAATGGATATAAAATTAATACTATGTTGCTGTCAATTTCTTATTACTTATATTATATGCTTTTAGCATTAATACTTTTTATTTTCTATGTAATTCCTATATGTATATTTATCGTTAGACTATTTTCTTAAGAAAGGTGAGTAAAATCACCTTTCTTTTATTAAATAAATATTCAAACTTAACACTTTAGAAAACGTATACTAATTACAAATTTATTACATTTTACTTTAAAGTATTTACTTATGTTAAAAAAGTGCTAAAATTACTCTTGGAATATTAACTTTATTTAACAAATTAGAATACTTTGTATATAAATTATGGGAGGTAAAAATGAAAGTTTTTAATAAAAACCCTTTTAAAAACACTATTGTCATTTGTATATTAACATCAATGTTTTTAAACTTAGCAATAGAAGTTTTTAGTAGGAGATCATTTGTCGAAGGCTTTAAATACATGACTGGAAGTCCACTTGTGTTCTTATATAACTCTTTCATTATATGTATATCATTAGCACTTATATTCTTATTTAAAAGACGTGTTTTCGTTTATGCAGTAATTTGTACTATATGGCTTGGCTTTGGAATAACCAACGGTATTATATTAAGTAGTAGGGTTACCCCTTTTACAGCTGTTGATTTTACAATGATAAAAAATGCTTTTTCATTATTGCATACTTATTTTAATAATTTCCAATTACTTTTAATTGGTGGTGGATTAATACTTGCATTAATTGGTCTTGTTTTATTCTTTATATTTGCACCAAAATATCAAGGTAAAATTAAGTATAGCAGAAATATTCCAGCATTTTTATTACTGTTCTTTTCTTTCTTTGGAGTAACAAAGGTTGCTTTAAAGGCTAATATTATTACTGATTACTTTGGAAATATAGCTTTTGCTTATTTAGATTATGGATTCCCTTATTGCTTTGGTAATACATTATTAAATACAGGAATAGATAAGCCTGTTAACTACTCAGAACAAGCAATCAATAATATCTTTGCAGAAGATACACATGTTGGTGCTGATGAAGATAACATATCTGTATTAGCTAGTACAAGCTCCCTTGCAAATGAACAATACGGAACTCCAAATATTATCTTCTTACAATTAGAATCATTCTTTGATATTACTCAAGTTAAAGGATTAACTTTCTCAAAAGATCCAATTGCTAACTTCAGAAGCTTATCAGAAAATTATTCTTCTGGATTATTAGAAGTTCCATCCATTGGAGCTGGTACTGCTAATACTGAATTTGAAATTATTTCAGGAATGAGCTTAGATTACTTTGGACCTGGAGAATATCCTTATAAATCGATCTTAAAAGAAAAGCCAGTTGAAAGTGCTGCTTATTCTTTAAAGGATTTAGGATATAGCTCTCATGCAATCCACAATAATAAAGGTACTTTCTATACAAGACATAGAGTATTTTCAAGATTAGGTTTTGATACTTTTACATCTATTGAATATATGAACGACCTTGAATATACACCTTTAGGATGGGCAAAAGATGGCGTCCTTACTGAGGAAATAATTAAAGCACTTGATTCTACTGTGGATCAACAAGATTTTATTTACACTATTTCTGTTCAAGGCCATGGTGATTATCCTGAATATGAAGTCCTTGAAAATCCAGCAATAACTGTTGGTGGAATTGAAGATGAAGGTATTCGTTACTCATATGAATACTATACTAATGAAATTCATGAAATGGATAACTTCATTGGTGAATTAATTGAAGCATTATCTAATTATGAAGAAGATGTAGTATTAGTTATGTATGGTGATCACTTACCAAGCTTAGGTATTGAAAATGAGAACCTTACTTATGATAATAACTTTGAAACTCCTTATGTAATGTGGTCTAACTTTAACTTACCTAAGGAAGATAAAAACTTATATGCTTACCAATTAACTTCATACATTCTTGATAGGCTTCACCTAACTGCTGGAACTTTAATAAACTTCCATCAAAATCATTCAGAAGATGAAGATTATCAAACTAACTTAAAGCTTCTTCAATATGATATGCTTTATGGTAATCAATATATATATGGTGGAATTAATCCATTTGAAAGAACTAAACTACAAATGGGTGTTGTACCAATAACAATATCTAATGTCTATGAACAAGATGGTCAGGTATTTGTAGAAGGCGAAAACTTCACTACCTTCAGTAGAATTGCTATAAATGGTCATGAAAAATCAACTACCTTTATATCTCCAAATCTTCTAATGCTTGAAGATACAGAGCTAAGTGATTCAGACTCTATAAGGGTAGATCAAGTTACAGTTACAAACTTTACTTTAAGTAAATCTGAACCATACGTTTATGGTGAGATATTAGATGAAAATAGTGAGCTAGCTCCTATTGAAGAATCTGTAACACAATAATATAAAACTCTCGGCTATTTAACCGAGAGTTTTTATTTATATTTAATTGTTTTCTAAAGTCTTTATAACATTACACATTTCTATGGCACTTACAGCTACATCAAAGCCCTTATTGCCAGCCTTAGTACCTGCTCTTTCTATAGCTTGTTCAATTGAATCTGTAGTTAAAACACCAAACATCACTGGAATATTACTATTTAATGATACTGTAGCAATTCCTTTTGACACTTCTGCACATACATAATCATAATGTGAAGTTGACCCCTTTATCACTGCCCCTAAACATATTACTGCATCATATTTTTTACTGTTAGCCATTTTTTGAGCTATTAATGGAATTTCAAAAGCTCCAGGTACCCAAGCAAGTTCTATATCCTCTTCCCTAACACCATGTCTCTTTAAAGCATCTTCTGCTCCTCCTATTAACTTAGAAACTATGAATTCATTAAATCTAGCTGCCACTATTCCTATCTTTAATCCTTCTGCTACTAAATTTCCTTCTAATACTTTCATTTCTTAATCCTCCTTAATATTCTAATAACTTACCATATGGTTCATTTTTTCTTGTTTAGTCTTTAAGTAAAACTCATCATTAGGATTGCTTGCCATTTGAATTGGCACTCTTTCCACTACTTCTAAGCCATACTCTTCTAATCCTTCAATCTTACTTGGATTATTAGTCATAAGCCTAATTTTGTTAACACCTAAATCCTCCAATATTTGAACTCCTACAGTATAATCCCTCATATCTGCTGGAAAACCTAACTTAATATTTGCTTCTACCGTATCATATCCCTGATCCTGCAAAGCATAAGCTTTTATCTTATTTATAAGACCTATTCCTCTACCCTCTTGTCTTAAATAAACAAGTACTCCTTGGCCTTCTTCTGCAATTCTCTTCATGGCTGCATCATATTGCTCACCACAATCACATCTTCTTGAACCTAAGGCATCTCCTGTAAGGCACTCTGAATGAACTCTTGTTAATACAGCTTCATCTGTATTTATCTGTCCCTTTACTAACGCCACATGATGCTCACCATTAAGCTTATTAACAAAGCCATACATCATAAAATCTCCATACCTGGTAGGCATTTTTGCTTCTGCTACTCTTTCTATTATCTTTTCATTGGCTTTTCTATACTCTAGTAAACTTTTTACTGTTATTATCTTTAAATTATGCTCTTTTGCCATTTTAATTAAATCTTCTGTTCTAGCCATGTGCCCATCTTCTTTCATGACTTCACATATTACTCCTGCACCCTTTAACCCAGCTAACTTAGCTAAATCCACAGCTGCTTCTGTGTGTCCAGTTCTTTCTAGCACACCATTTTTCTTTGCTGCTAATGGAAATACATGACCTGGTCTTCTAAAATCTTCTGGCTTAACACCATTCTCTAGAAGCTTAGAGATAGTTAATGCTCTTTCATAAGCTGATATTCCTGTGGTAGTATCTTTATAATCAACTGAAACAGTAAAAGCTGTCTCATGGTTATCTGTATTGTTTTCTACCATTGAATTTATCTGTAATTCCTTTAATATTTCTTCTTCCATAGGTGTGCATATAAGTCCTTTTCCATAAGTGGCCATAAAATTTATCGCTTCTCCAGTGACTTTTTCTGCTGCCATCACTAAATCGCCCTCATTTTCTCTGTCCTCATCATCTATGACAATTATTATCTTTCCCGCTCTAATATCTGCCACTGCATCTTCTATATCATTAAATTTAAACATATTTATTCCCCCTTTAAATAAATCCATTTTCCCTTAAAAAGTCTTCACTTATATTACTTTTTTTCTTCTCCTCTTCCTTAAAGCTTAATAACCTTTCAACATATTTTCCTAAAATGTCGCATTCTAAATTTACGCTCTCCCCTACCTTCTTTTTAAGTAATATTGTATTCTCTCCAGTATGAGGAATTATACATACCTTAAAAGCTTTATTATCTACATAAGTTACTGTAAGGCTTATTCCATCAATTGTAATTGAACCTTTTTCAATGATATATTTTAAAATTGAAAGTTTTGCCTCAATGGTTACTTCTATGGAATTATCTATCCTTTTAAGACTAACTATCTTTCCTACTCCATCAATATGACCACTTACTATATGCCCTCCTAGCCTTGAACTTAAAGTTAGTGCTCTCTCTAAATTAACTTCACTTCCTAAAGTAAGGTTTCCTAAATTGCTACGTAATAATGTTTCTGTCATTACATCAGCTTGAAAGCTATGATCATTAATATCTGTAACTGTTAAACATACACCATTGGTACATATGCTATCTCCTAATTTAGTTTCTTCTAGCACCTTATTGCACTGTATCAAAAGTTTTTCAGAGTTAACTCCCTTAGTTATTTTTTTAATTACTCCTATTTCCTCAATTATGCCTGTAAACAAACACTATTCACCTCTCTTCACTTTTCCCTTAATCCATATATCTTCTCCAATAAACCCCACTGACATTTTTTCCAACTTAAAGGCTTGGCTTAATTCTTTAACACCATCACCTGCTATGGCAGACTTTGCCTCTCTCCCACCTATAATTTTAGGGGCAATAAATATATTTACTTCATCAACAATCCCTTCTGCTAAAGCACTATAATTTAATTCTGCACCACCTTCTAACAGTATGCTATCTATCTTTCTTTCAGCTAAAGATACCATCAATCTATCTAAATCTACTTTATTATTCTTGGCTTCTAATATAATCACATCTATTCCTCTATCCTTAAGAAGCTTAAGCTTTCCCTTATGAGCCATTTCTGTGGTGGCTATTATGGTTTTATTTTTAAACTGATCATTTACTACCTTTGCATCTAATGGAATCCTTAGCTTACTATCAACCACTATCCTTATGGGATTTCTCCCCTTATCTATCCTGCAGGTGAGCTCTGGATTATCAGCTATAATAGTATTTACCCCCACCATTATCCCTTTTAACTCATTTCTAAGCTTATGGCCTTCTAATCTTGCTTCTTTACCTGTAATCCACTTAGACTTTCCAATAGCTGTAGATATCTTTCCATCTATGGTCATGGCACTTTTTAATACTACATAAGGCCGTTGGCTAGTTATGTATTTCATAAATACCTTGTTCATTTCTTTACATTTATCTTCTAAAACTCCTATCTTTACTTCAATACCATTTTCTTTAAGCTTTCTTATTCCTCTTCCTGCCACTAATGGATTAGGATCCAATGAACCTATAACTACTCTACTTATTCCTTTTTTAATAACCATATCTACGCATGGAGGAGTCTTGCCATAATGTGAACATGGTTCTAAAGTTACATAAAGACAAGCTCCCTTTGTATCTTCTTTAGCATTATTAAAAGCATTAACTTCTGCATGAGCCTCTCCATAACACATATGATATCCTTCACCTATTATCTTGCCCTCTTTAACAATAATTGCCCCTACCATAGGATTGGGACTAACCATTCCCTGCCCCCTTTTTGCTAGCTCTATTGCTCTTTCCATATAAAATTCATCCATAAAAACCCCCTAAAAATTGCTGTGCAATTTTAATGATGAATGATGAATTACGAATTATGAATTAATGATGAAATTCTTACAGAATTTCTGAAAATTATATTTTTCTAAACTCTGTGAGTTTATTCCTTAATTCATCATTCATCACTCATCATTCATCATTTACTAAGTTCATCATTTACTAAGTTCATCATTATCTAAGCTCAATTATCTAAGTTCATAATAAAAAAGTCCTGAATAGATATATTCAGGACTTTTTTATATGAAAATATATTAGCCTTTTTAACAATAAAAGCTCTGAAATATATAATATATTTCAGAGCTTTTATTAATTAAATTAATTATAAAAAAACTAATCACATTCAATTTATCTTCTTCCATCCAGACTATACTGTCGGCTTCGGAGTTTCACCGAATCATGCCATAATTATGGCTCGCGGGCTTTACCGCCGGTAGGGAATTTCACCCTGCCCTGAAGACACATATTCACTTCTTAGTCAATATAGTATCATAATATCCTATATTTGTAAATCTATTATTTTCAATATATTATATTTTTATTTGTATACACCTACTGATAAAGTCTTTAAAAGCTTTTTATCAAGTATCTTATAGTATCCATTTTCCTTAGATATAACACCCTTATTAATTAAGGCATTTATTGTTCGCAATAAGTGCCTATAACTAGTTCCTAAAAGTTCTGCTAGCTCTGTAAGCTTTTCATTAAATATATAAGCTTTCTTATTATCAACTATTATTTCTTCTTTAGCTGCTAAAATATAGCTTGCCAGCCTATTTTCCAAGGGATAAAGTAGATTTATGGAATTGTTATTGGAAGAACTTTGTAGTTTCCGTCCTAAGGAATCACATACATACCTTAAAAACTTAGCATCTTTAAGTAATTTTTCTCGTACTATATTTAAAGGAAGTGCTATACAATATGAGTCTTCTAAAGCCTGTATATTACTACTGGTATCACAATTATTAACTATCTCTATATCACCTATTACAGTTAAAGGATAACAAAAGCTTAATAACAGTGACTTTCCATTTTTTAAAATAACATATACCTTTCCTTTACCCTTTACTAAGAAAAATAAATACTCCATCTTTTCATTTTCATTACAAATATATTCACCTTTTTTAAATGAAACTAGCTCCATATATCCACTCATATCATCAGTAAAGATATCATTTAACTTATATTTATTTATATACAATTCTTTTAATTGAGCATTATATATTTTTTCCATAAAATACTTCCTTTTAAGATTTATATATTTAATATGACATATGTCATATTACTATGCAATGTCTTTATGATACAGTATATAAAGACATTTTGGAATTAATGAAATTTATGATGGAGGAATAATATGTTTAACTTTTTATCTATGATTGCAGGTGCATTAATAGCTATAATGACAAGCTTTAATGGCATACTGTCTACTTATACAGGAAATTATACATCTAGTGTTTTAATCCACTTTGTTGGACTTATAGGCATAATATTAGTATTAATAATCAACAAATCTAAATTAATATATGATAAAAATATTTCTATATTCTTATATAGTGCCGGAGTTATTGGTGTTTTCACAGTTCTATTTTCTAACTTTACATTTGTACCTTTAGGTGCTTCATTAACTATGGCTTTAGGTCTATTGGGACAAACTGTTAGTGCCATAATCATTGACCACTTTGGCTTATTTGGCGTTAATGTGATTAAATTTAATAAAAAGAAACTTGTGGGCCTTGCCATAATCTGTCTTGGCTTAGTCATTATGACTATTTATTAAGGAGGATTTACATATGCTTATATATATATTAGTTGCTATTTTATCAGGCGTATCTATTGTTGTTTCGAGAATTATAAATTCAAGACTGGGCGATGAAATTGGTGTTTTCCAAAGTACTTTTTATAACTTTTTAACAGGACTTTTATTTTCAATGATAATCCTATTCTTCAGTAGTGAAAATATGAATATATCAAGTGAAGTTCTATCTTCTACACCTATAATTGCTTATTTAGGAGGTCTAATAGGAGTTATTTCTATTACTCTTTCAAATTATGTTGCTCCTAAGATATCAGCATTTTATATGGCCTTACTTATATTCATTGGGCAATTATTTACAGGTATAATAATTGACTATTTCACTTTAGGACAACTTTCTATAGGAAAGGTTATTGGCGGAATTATTGTATGTATAGGGTTGGCTTACAACCTTAATTTAGACAAAAAATATGCGGAAGCTGTAGCAATAGAGAATTAAAAATAAGAAGTTCAATAGAGATTTTAACTTCTATCTAGTTAAAACTTCTTTTTGTGTCCTTTACTTTAATATTTTCATATATTATTTAATAATCAATAAATACTTAAAGGTTGCTATTTATTATGTAACTTTCTCTCAGTTTCCACTAAAATAGCAACCTTCATATTGGAGCTAGCATGAATTATATGACCATGATATTTGATCTAAAGGATTCTCGAAAGCTTGCTAATAGAAATGAAGTACAAATTCTATTAATAAATTCCTTAAAGAAGTGTAATGAAGATTTTAAAAATTTAATAATATGTCCATTTATAATAACTTTAGGAGATGAATGGCAAGGCTTATTAAAAAGCGACTGCAACTACTTAGAAATAATTAATTTCTTTCATAAAACCTTGCCTCATTACTTAAACTTTTATGTGGGCATTGGTATTGGTGAGGTTACTGTATATAATTTTGAACTTACAGTAAACCAACTAGACGGTCCTTCCTATTATTTAGCTAGAGAAGCCATTAATTACTGTAAAAATCATAAACACGCTCTGGTTATGCTATCTAACTAAAGATTAATAATAAACTTAACAAAAACACCACCTATTATGGCTGAAGTAAAGCTAATTAAATTTCCAATTATAAAATATTCAGCAAAACGTTGATCTGAAAGCTTATTAAATCGGGCTATGGATTTAGCTGTTAAGATAAAGCCTATTATTGAATAGTAATCTATTAACATACTTATGAAAATCAATATCCTTTCTAAGATACCAATGATAAAGCCTCCATTTTTTGCTCCATTGGAAGCTGTGCTATCAGATATTGCATTAATGGCATCAGAAGTGCTTTTTTCTGGCATAAGGTCATTAATAAAAATCTTTATAAAAATCCCTGTAACTATAGTTACCACTAAAAATACTATTAGTGCTATCAATAACTTGTTAGTATTATCTAAATTATATTGATATACCTTAATTAAGTTATTTAACCCTAAAATAACCAAGGCTATAATTAAGAAATGACTTATTTGATCCGTTATAAATAACCATATATTATTGCGGTATTTACTTTTATACAATATTATTAATGATTTTATTTCATCTGTGAAGAAATGACCTACTGTAATTAATATTGCTTTTATAAAAATAATTAATTTAAATGACATACTTACCTTTATAAATATTATTATAATCAGCATACCTAACAAATGAAATATACTATGAATTATATTTCCATTAATAGTTACTTTTAATTTTTTCATTGTGCTTTTTTTATTGTTTAAATCTAATTCTTTAGGAAATCTCTTTTTTATTATGCTTTTTCCTTGAAAAATAAAGTCAAAAACTACGTGATTTAATAAAAATAATAAAAACACTTTTAAAATCATATTTCTCTTAAAGATAACTCCTTTTCATAACTACTTAATAATTTATTTATCATTTTCTTATTATGCAAAGTTAAAAGGTAATTGGAGCTTGTTATCTTTCTTGAAATTCCTGATTTTGATATATTGGGATACTTATGCTGAATTTCACTGTATGATTCTAACTTTTCATATAAGGCTATGATATTTCTCTGCTTATAAGTAAATTTACTTTCAATCATTTCATTGTTTTGTATTATATTATTAATGAGCTCTTCATAATTAATTAAAACATGAGAATCATCATCACAAGTTACTGCAGCTTCTTCCATTATATTAGATTTTGGTACTGCGCCTTTAAGTACAGTCTTACAGTCTTTAGTATAAAGCTTCTTACTATAGAACTTCTTGTTGCTCTTGGCAATTTCTAAGGCTTGCCTAGCATAAATAAAAGCTTCTCCATCCATTTTTCTTGTATCATCATCTTCTTTAGTACTTATGGTGCCAATCCCTATACCGCAATAACATTCTATATCAAAATTATATAGAAAAACCTTTATCTTAGTGCTTATATCATAGCTAACCTTAATATTTCTTAAGACAATCTGCCATTCATCGCCTAGCGTAAATGTAATCTTAGAAACTAAGCTATCTTTATACTGCTCTTCTAAACTTTTAAAGTAATTTTCCAGTTGAATATTTATTTCTTTTCTATTATTAAGCTTTCTGGAATTTACTATATCCATATTTATAACACTATAAATCTTCAAAACTATCACACACCGCCTTTACCCATAAAATACCTCTATTATTTAATTATGCCTATTTACTTATATTTATAAACAAAAATCCAGCCATATGCTGGATTTTTTACTTGAACATTATTTAGGTAGATTTTCAACACGCCTACCTATTTCAACATTGGCAGCTCTATAAGCTTCAATGATAAGCTCTTCTTCATTCTTTGCTAACCCCAGTAATGAATCTATGGTTATTTGATTACGATCTGGGAAATATTTATCTAATAAATTTGTTTCAATATCTTCTTGTGATGCCAAGGAATAATCATCTAAAATATGATGCACCTTAAATCCATTATCTCTTAATGCCCTACCTACTAATATACTTCGATGACATCTTATGGGATCTTGCATAGCTCCTAGCAAAGCAATATTATATCCTTTTTCACATCCACTCTTTAATCGCTTAATTCCATTTATAAAATCCTCTTCATGAACTGCCTTTTCAAAATCACAAAAACCCTCATGATTATAAGAAACCTTATTCATCCGCTTTGCTGCTAATTCTTTGGCCATATAGATATAGATAAATCTTGCCTTAGTTAAAGAATATTTAATCATCTCCTTATCAAATTGAGTATTATATTTTGAATAAGGTGTTCCTCTTATATCAACAACTACATCAATCTTATAATGATTTAACATATCAATTAGCCTTTCTAAAGTATAATTTGAATGTCCTATTGTATATATATCCACAACTATACCTACCTTTCTTTTTGCTACTAATTCACTATCCCCTATCTTAAGAACTTATCAATATTTTTAATCATAATATATATTTATAAATCAATTAGATTAAGGTTATTTTATGACATCTATTATTCTTTATAGCTTAGCACTTATTTTATTACTTGTTTCTTTTATTAAAGATAAAGTGAAAACAAAAAAAGCTTTAAAAATAGCTTTTACTTCTTTTGAAAATATAATGCCTCAATTTCTATCAGTAATAGTTTTTGTAGGTATTGTTCTTGCTTATGTACAACCTGAAACAATCTCTAAATTAATTGGTACTAGCTCTGGCTTTCTAGGAATTATCTTTTCAGCTATCATTGGCTCTATTACTCTCTTACCAACTTTTGTTGCATTTTCTTTAGGAAATACCCTACTTTCCAGTGGTGCTGGGTATTCTCAAGTGGCTGCCTTAATATCCACCCTTACACTTGTTGGCATGATGACTTTTTCCATGGAAGCTAAATTTATTGGTAAATGGGCTGCCTTTTTAAGAAATTTCCTTGCTTTCTTATTTTCCTTTATTGTGGCATTATTCGTAGGAAAGGTGATGATGGTAATTTGAAAATAATTAAACGCTATAAATTGTTTTTACTTTTATTAATTGTACTAATACTTATTGGATTCTTCAATTTTGATTTGGCCTCTAAAAGTATATTAAACATAAAAGATAGCTTTCTACAAATGCTTTCAGTACTACCACCAATAATGATTATGCTTGGACTAATGGATGTATGGGTTTCTAGAGAATCCTTAATGAAATATATGGGTAATAATTCAGGCTTTCTTGGAATATTTCTAGCTATGCTTATTGGTTCCATTGCTGCTGGACCAATGTATGCTGCTTTTCCTTTTACTGCCGTACTAATAAAAAAAGGAGCCAAGTTTAGCAACATCATCATTTTTATGAATGCATGGTGTGTTACTAAAATCTCAACTCTTCTTTTTGAAATTTCTTCCTTAGGTTATAAATTCACTTTTGTTAGGCTCCTAATTGATATACCAGGTGTTATCATTATGGGTATCCTAGTTGAAAAATTCCTTAGCAAAGATGAATTAACACGAATCTACCACACTTAGTAAATTATGAATGATAAGTGATGAATGATGAATTAATGAATAAACTCCCTTAGGGGAGTTTAGAAAAATATAATTTTCAGAAATTCTGTAAGAATTTCATCAATAATTCGTAATTCATAATTCATCATTATCTAAGTTCATAATTACTATTTCACTGGAAGTGAAATAATAAATTTGCTTCCTTTTCCTACTTCACTTTCTAGTCTTATTTCTCCATTGTGTAGTTCTACTAAATATTTAACTAATGTTAAGCCAATTCCACTACTGCTTATATTGGTAAACTTTCTATTTTGTCCTTGCTCAAATCTATTAAAAATGAACTCCTGATCTTCCTTAGAAATTCCTGTTCCTGTATCTTCAACTATAATTTCAACCTTTTCTCCCTTGTCCATAATTAACACTGTAATTTTTCCACCCTTTGGGGTAAACTTCACTGCATTAGATAATAAATTTACAATTATCCTTTCTATTTCAGTAGCATCACAGTAAACTTCCTTTTCTTCTATTTCTGGATCAATTATAAGCTCTAGACCATTTACTTTAATATATTCATTCATATTTAAAGCTGCTTCTTCAACTATATAAACTATATTTTCAGCTTTCTTATTGATATTATAATGACCTGTTTCAATTTTTGAACTATCAATAATATCGTTTATAGTCCTTAATAAGCTTTCTGATGATTTCTTTATAATCTTTATATATTTCTTCATGCTATTATCTTGATTTTTATCTGCAACTACATTCATAAGTTGAACAGTTGAAATTATAACGTTTAATGGCGTTCTAAGTTCATGTGATAAATTAACAAAGAATGCATTTTTAAATTTTTCTTCGTTTATTAGCCTATTATATAGATTTTTATTTTCAACTAATTGATTATTTAATTCATTTGTTCTTTGCATAACCAGGTTATTTAGTATCTTTACATGATTTAACATCAAGAATACAATTAACGCTATTATTATAAAGTAAATTACATATGCCATTGAAGTGCTCCAAAATGGCTTTTCTATAGTTATATCTAAGGTTGTAATATCACTAATATTACCATTCATTTTAGCTCTTACCTTAAAAACATATTTTCCTGGTTTTAACGAGGTATATCTAGCATTGTTATAATTATTAGTATATACCCAGTCATCATCTACACCTTCTAGCATATATTCATAAGTAATTTTTTCTTTTTCCACATAATTAGTAGTAAAATAATTCACATTAAAAGTCATATATTTATAACTTAATCTGATACTATCCTCATTATAAGAAATAATATCATTTGATTTAAAGTAATCAATTACAACGTCTATATTCTCACTGTTGTTTACTTTTATATTATTTGTATCAAAGTATGTTATACCTAAACTTCCTCCAAATAATATATGACTATTAATCGTTAATACTGAATTATAAGAAAATTCATTACCTGATATTCCATCAATGGCTGTATAGTTTCTAAAACTATTGTCTACTATGGAAAAACTACTTATTCCTTCATTAGTAGTAAGCCACAAGTAGTTATTAACTTTATCAAATGCCATTGATTTTATAACATTACTTCCTAATCCATCCCTTTTGGAAAAGTTTTCAAAACTCTCAGTTTCTATATTAAACTTATTTAAACCACAATCAGTACCTACCCATATATTCCCGTCATTATCCTTTATTATTGTGTTGACTGAATTATATGTAATTGAATTATTATCATTTGTATCATGTGGAAAATTCTTCACCTCTTTGGTTTTCTTATTGAACTTTATTAATCCACCTTTATTTTTTCCACCTAGCCATAATATATCGCTATTTTCATCCTCAGAAAAAATACATATTATTCCTGTAATCTCACTATCTATAGCTGAAAATAATTCTGTATAATCAATAAATTCTTCGCTCTTCATGTTATAAGAATAAAACCCGTTAATACTTCCTATCCACAATATATCATTGGAATAATAAATATCCATAACTTCTTCATTATGTACCTTAGATATCTTTTCTTCTCCTAAATGTGTAAAACTTTCATCTTCCTCATTGATTAAAATAATTCCACCTTTGGTTGCTGCTATTATTATATTTTTAGGTCCTTTAATCATTGCATTAATATAATTAGTATGCAACATATCCTTATCATTATTATAATAAAATTGCTCTGATAAAAGCTTTTCTTCATTATATCTAAATATACCATTATACAGTGTTCCTAGCCAAATTTCACCATTATCTGTTTCTACAATATCCGTAATATTTCTACAGTAGTATCCTCTACTATAATCTGATATAGTGGTAAATTGTTGTGAATTACTTAATATATTTAGACCATTTAATGTACCTATCCAAATATTATTATTTTTATCTTCATAAAATGTATTTACATAATTACTTGATAAGGAATAATCATAGAGATCCTCATTTTTATATACAGTAAAAGACTCAGTATCTTGATTATATTTTATAGCTCCATTAGTACTAGAAAGCCACAAATTATTATTACTATCTGAAAAAATATTCTCTACTTTTAAATTTAAACCATCCTCAATATCTATATTTAGTAATGTTAATTCTTTCGTTACCATATCATATTTATATAAGCCTTCATCTGTAGCCATCCAAAGATTATTTTTATTATCCTCTTCCATTGAGTATATATATTTTCTCTCTTTGCATGGTTTTTCATTATCCACTATGGCATAATTCTCTAGGTTTACAATATTAATACCACATTTGCTTCCTACTAATAAGTATCCATTTATATATTCTTTAATATCTGTGATATGATTATTACAAGTCTTGGTTCCATTCTCTAAATCAAATATATATTTTTTAAAGATACCTTCATCTTTATTATACATATTTAATCCATTTTCAGTTCCAATCCAAATATTATTCTTACTATCTTTAAATAACGTTGTAATCTTAGAATCGGTTATACCTTTTACATTATCCATCCCTGTTGGAATCCTAAGGATTTTTTCAGTATTTTTATTTAGTATATTTAAGCCATCTTTCGTACCTATCCACATATTTTCTTCATCTTCCAGAATAGCTGTTATATATGTAGAACTTAAACTTTGTTCATTACCTATTTCATAATTATATACAGATACATTATATCCATTGTATTTGTTAAGCCCATCTGCAGTTCCAATCCACATGTATCCCTTTGAATCTTGATATATAGCTGTTATTGTAGAACTGGATAATCCATCCTTTATGCCTATTCTAACAAAATTTTCCTTAGATATATCAGCTCTTACATTGCTTGTACCTAATAGCAAAAACATTGAAATAAATAATAAAAATATTTTTATTTTATT
>OCPP01000408.1_pt1 | contig 32263 bp, 28 predicted proteins | sample 1538211 | NCBI WGS metagenome assembly OCPP01 (sample SAMEA2580193, study PRJEB22360) | human gut metagenome | biome: human gut; feature: human-associated habitat; material: faeces | place: Denmark | collected 2008/2010
CCTCCGTCTAAATGTAGCCCACCCAGCCCCATCCGGCGGCCCGCCACGCCAACGGCGGCCGCATGGACATCTGAAAATTTACTATCCGCAGCCCTCTCCCATTGAGGTGCTGCGGATATTTTTATTGCAAACAATATTAATCATTAAATCGATAATTTGCCTTAAAATTCTTATCTTTGCATAGTAACAAACATCTTGGCTTTGCCGAGGCGTTATAAACAATTATATTATTTATGAAATAATAAACTATAGCAGTTTTTCAGATTAAATCTTATGAATATAGCGCAGCAATTTGTAAACATTCTTCATATTTTCCCGACCGTTTGACGCTCTCAGAACACGCATGCTCTTCGCCATACCGCGGTTTGGGGTGAAAAAGGACGAAAAACGGGGCATTTTGTTAAGACACTGACTGACAGGGAGTTGCAGCAAATAAGAGAGAAAAGCGGAAGTGTTAAAAAACATAACCGGCCCACTTACGCATAAAAAGTGGCCCGGTTACGGATGAAAAGGTGCCATTTCTGAGGCTCAAACTTATGGTTTCAGGCCCAGAAATGACTGATTTTAGTGGCATTTGCCAGCTTGTCTGCAAACGTATGTTAATGAAGTGACGTTCTTATTGCCATTTCCTTAACATACGTTTACTTTTCATTTCCCAGATTGAAAAATATTTTTGTCATAAGTTTTTACCACATATCCGGTAAATAGCGCATGGAAAATTCTTGATGTTTTTGATATTGCTGTACGAGGAAAAAGAATGATATGCTTATGAGTTTTGCCGTTGTAATATTCCATTTCCTTACTATTTTACATATCTAAACCGTTCTCCTTGATCAAGAAATCGAAAAGACCGATTGTACATAATACTTCTTACTGCCGAGTAATGCAAATATAGAGATTTTTTACTTGTCCGCACTAATACTGCATTAAAAATCTGTCAACATTGACAGATTTTTAATGCAGACAACGTATGAGCAGCACATTTTTAGAAGTATTCTGATTATTGCCGTACTATAAAAGTTCCGTTTCCATGATTAGAAAATATGTTTGCCACGACTATTCTACAAAGAGTTGTATTTGCATCACAGCCTTAACAGAAAGTATCAGTATGTAGACATAATGCCATGAAAAGAATTATCATGCTGAGTGCTACAAGAATAAGCTTAACTGCATATCATGACAAAGAAAAATACACGGCAAACAATGAAGACCATGAATATAAACTAAATAACTTAGTTAAAAATAATATATTCTGTACTACATTCTTATATTTTCGCTATATTTGCATAACATGAACAGAAATTTGCCTTCTGCATAAGGAAAAGAATATATCGCTAAAATAAAAATTTTATTGCCATGAAAATCATCAGTCTTATACTATCGCTAATGGTCCTGACGGCAGCCTCAGCCAGAGCCGACAATAACGCAACAGAAGCGCTGGGCGACAGTTGCATGAGGATAAACGACACGTTCAACGCCATGAGATATTACAGCGAGGCGCTGCAGACAGACAGTTCAGACGCGATAAAGGAAAAAATGGCGCACTGCCTGTTTATGCGTGGCGAATACCGCAAATGCGCGGTAATGCTCGAAGCCACGGCAAGAAAAGGCACAGACAGTCTGACTGCGGAGACGATGCGCCGCCTGTTTGACTGCTACAGATACATGGACAACACGGCCAAACAAATTGAATGGGGCAACAGGTTGCTGAGCAGGTGCCCAATGGACGGCATCGTGACGGCATATATGGCACGTATATACAACAGCGACGACAAAATATCGTCGCCGCAGAAGGCTTATGACATTACGGCCAGATATATGCAGACAGACTCTGCGTGTCTGCCCGTGCTGCGCGAATATGCCGACGCAAACTTCCTGATGCGCGACTACAACAAGGCAATAAATGCATATAACAGGCTGCTTGAACTGGGCGACTCTACCTACAACACGGTCTACTCGCTCGGCATGGCCTACATGCAGACGGGCAAAAACCCTATGGCACGCAGATGGCTCACCAAGGCAGCCGAAAAAAGCAAGATGCAAAATGCGGGATGCCTTTACCGGCTCGGCATCGTGTGTGTTGACATGGACAGCGTGGCCGAGGGCATTGACTATCTGGAAAAATCAATCGAACTGATGCAGCCGGACCATACGGTGCTGTTTGTAGTAAAGCGCGCATTGGGCGAGGGCTACTACAAGCAGGGCAAATACTGGTCGGCAATATACGCATGGCGTGAGGCGCTTAAACTTAACCGCAACAGCATGGCCACGATATTCAACACGGCGCAGGCATACGGACTTGTGAGCAAGCACGACATGGAGAAGGCCTACTACAGAACTTTCCTGAGCATGGCGGCACTGGTGAAGCCCAACAAGGAGCTTAACCAGATGGTGGAACAGGCCGAGACCGCAGTGGGAGTGAAGGAGAACTTCAACGGAAACATAATAAGCCTGCCTGCAAACTGACCATGCCGGCTGCCTAAAACGGAAAGACGCCACGTCGGCACATAATAGAGACAGCTTATCTTAGATTAATACAATACTAATTAAATATTTAAGCCTATGAAAAGAAATCTTTATATTGTTTCTCTCTTCCTGTTTTTCTTCTCATTAAAAGGCATTGCGGCCATTCCTGAAGGGGCAATACCATTTATCTTTGACAGGCATCTGTATTTTCAGTGTACGCTTAATGACACCATACCTGTTACCCTAATTTATGACACCGGGGCTGATTTTCTATACTTAGACCAAGATTATCTGAAAGTAAATAATCTTCAAAATGCTTTCGGCAGAAAAGGCAGGGCCAAAATCGGGGGAGCAGGCAACAGCGGACCTCAAAGCGTAGAGATATTCATCGAGCCCGTCAAGATTAACTGCGGCGATATGGAATATCAAAACAAGATTACTCCTATAATTAAGCTGCGTGACATTCTCGGCAGACATACCGACGGCTTGTTAGGCAACACTCACCTACTGACATCTCCTTTGGAAATCAATTTTAGCGAAGGATACATAAAACAGCTTAAAAAACCATTTAAAGATGATTTGCTTGATAACTATATAAAACTTGACGCACGATTTGAGAAAAACCGTATTGATGTAAAGGCCAAACTTCAGATTGACGAGAAGAACACCTTGGAAGGATGGTTCAGAATGGATTTAGGATGTGGATCCTCAATCTGTCTTACTAACGAAGCAGCATCTTCTCTGAATATTGATGACATACCGAAAGCATACTTCAGGACACAAGCCGGCGGCATTGGCGGCGGCTCTGACCAGTTTATTATAAGAGCCGCGCAATTCTGTATGACAGATACACTTAAAGACATCGTAATAGATTATTCTGTTAATGAAAAAGGCGCTCTGTCATTTGGTAAGCCATATTTAGGTCTGATTGGAAATAAAATATGGTCGTTATACGATATTGTCTTAGATCCGGAAAACTCTTCAGTGTGGGTGAAACGCAACAAGAATAAAGGAGTGTACATGCAATCATCCGTAACCCATATGGCAACTTTTGACCGCACGGATATTTATGAAGGATGGATAGTTAACGGATTATACAAAGGCGGAATAGCAGAAAAGGCCGGTATTGAAATTGGAGATATAATCATAGCCATAAACAACCGTCCGGTAAAAGAAATAACATGGGAAGAGCAACGAAAGGGCTTAAATCTTAATGGAGAAGTTAAATATACCGTCAAAAAAGCCGACGGCAAGATAGTTTGCTATACATTACACGTTGACAAACAGATAATCTGATTTAATACCTGACTAAATATTAAGTTTTTTATAATCGGGAAAGAAATTCTTATTTTTATAGGAATGAGGCTAAGATAGCCCTATTGCCGTTTTATATTGAATATCTTGCCGTCCGCTATTTTCTAGACATAGCCCGTTATGCCTGCTAAATAGCAGACGGCAAGACAGCAATATCTAAAAAAGATGGAAGGAAACATCAATCTGCCTGCAGAAACAAACAAGATACCGGCTTACGACCGATAAAGGTTAAACAGGCTCTTGGGCAAATATGATAAAAATATGAAAAACTGTTTGAGTGTTAGCATTTTATTAGTATCTTTGCAGACAGAATTTTAAGCAAATCACAATAAGGATTATTCCGTTGTGAAAACATTGAGGCTGGCTCGTCGTCCTTTAACGGCGGGCATTTTTTATAATGGCCGAAAGGCTTTGACAAATGGGTATTGACAACAAGATTTCACAATAAGTTATGGACACTAACATTTCCGACTATGAGATAATGGCGCCCGTGGGCAGCCGCGAGAGCCTGCAGGCAGCACTGCAGGCCGGTGCCGACTCGATTTATTTCGGCATCGAGAAGCTGAACATGAGAGCTCACTCGGCAAGCACGTTCACCATTGACGACCTGCGCGAGATTGCAGCTACGTGCGGCGAAAGGGGCGTGAAGACTTATCTGACGGTGAACACCATCATCTATGACGAGGACATAGAGCTGATGCACCAGATTATCGACGCTGCCAAGGAGGCCGGCATATCGGCCGTGATAGCGAGCGACGTGGCCGTTATGACCTACTGCCAGAAGGTGGGCCAGGAGGTGCACCTGTCTACACAGCTTAACATAAGCAACATCGAGGCGCTGAAGTTCTACTCTCAGTTTGCCGACGTTGTGGTGCTGGCGCGCGAGCTGAACATGGAACAGGTGGCAAAGATACATGAGCAGGCTGAGCAGATGAACATCTGCGGACCGTCGGGCAAGAAGATCCGCATAGAGATGTTCTGCCACGGCGCGCTGTGCATGGCCATCAGCGGCAAGTGCTATCTGAGTCTTGACAACGCGTCGCGCTCTGCCAACCGCGGAGAGTGCATGCAGCTGTGCCGCCGCTCGTACATCGTGACGGACAAGGAGACAGGCACGGAGCTGGAGATTGACAACAAATATATAATGAGCCCGAAGGACTTGAAGACGGTGCGCTTCATCGACCGCATGATGAAGGCCGGCGTAAGGGTGTTCAAGATTGAGGGCCGCGCGCGCGGCGCTGAGTATGTCTACACCGTGGTGAAATGCTACAAGGAGGCCATACAGAGTGTGCTTGACGGCACGTTCACCGAGGAGAAGAAGGACGAGTGGGACGAGCGCCTGGCAACGGTGTTCAACCGCGGATTCTGGGACGGCTACTACCAGGGACAGCGCCTTGGCGAATGGAACAAGAACTATGGCTCTAATGCCACGGAGCGCAAGGTTTACGTGGGCAAGGGCGTCAAGTATTTCTCTAAGCTCGGCGTGGCAGAGTTTACGTGCGAGGCGTGCGAATTCTCTGTAGGCGACAAGATGCTTATAACGGGTCCTACCACGGGCGTGATGTATGTAACCGTTGAGGAGATTCACGACGACACTCATGCCGTTGAGACAGCGCAGAAGGGCACCCGAGTATCGTTCCGCGTGCCTGACAAGGTGAGACCGAGCGACAAGCTGTTTAAGCTGGTTAAGGTGGAGCCGAAGTATTAAATTTTAGGAGTTAAAGGAGTTAGAGTAGTTAACGGAGTTAAAGTCAAATGCTTTTCTTCTTAGGAGTTAAGGAGTTAGGTAGTTAAGGAGAAATTTCCTTGAGCGCAGCGAAAAAAGACAAATGCTTTTCTTCGTAGGAGTTAAAGTCAAATGACTTGTTGCGTAAGAGCAAATATGACAAAGCTGCTTATGACGACGGAACAGAAACGGAAGCTATTGGTTTCTCCTTGACATACGAATTAAATAAACACATTAAAAACAAAGGATATTATGACAATAAATGAAGCACAGGACGAGGTGATTGAGGAGTTTTCTGACTTCACCGACTGGATGGACAAATATCAGTTGCTCATTGACCTGGGCAACGAACAGAAGCCGCTCGACGACAAGTATAAGACGGAGAGTAACCTCATTGACGGCTGTCAGAGCCGCGTGTGGCTGCAGGCTGACTATGAGGACGGCAAGATTTATTTCACGGCTGAGAGCGACGCGCTCATCGTCAAGGGCATCATCGCCCTGCTGATACGCGTGCTGAGCGGACACACACCGCAGGAGATTCTCGACACAGACCTCTATTTCATCGACCGCATCGGTCTGAAAGACCATCTCTCGCCCACCCGCTCAAACGGTCTGCTGGCCATGGTCAAGCAGATCAGAATGTATGCGCTGGCGTTCAAAGTTAAAAACTAAAAGTGAAGAGTGAAGAATTCATTTGAATTGACAATTCATAATTTCCGCCTTCTTGGTCAAATCATAATTTTCAATTCTCAATTATCAATTCTCAATTTGAATCGATGCGCAAGTTAAAGGTTACGGAGATGAACCGTCTGACGGTAGACGAGTTCAAGAGTTCTGAGAAGATGCCGCTCATCGTGGTGCTCGACGACGTGAGGAGCCTGTATAACGTAGGCTCGGTGTTCCGCTCGTGCGACGCATTCCGCGTAGAGGCTGTGTGGCTCTGCGGCATCACGGCATGTCCGCCCCACGTAGAGATACACAAGACGGCGCTCGGAGCTGAGGACAGCGTTGAGTGGCGCTACTTCAAGACGGCTGCCGAAGCCGTAAGCGAGCTGCACGCCATGGGATGCAAGGTGATGGCCGTGGAGCAGTGTGAAGGCAGCACCATGCTCAACGAGTTTGTGCCTGACGCAGGCCAACGCTATGCCGTCGTGCTGGGCAACGAGGTGAAGGGCGTGCGCCAGGAGGTGGTTGACGCCAGCGACGGATGCCTTGAGATACCGCAATTCGGCACGAAGCACTCGCTCAACGTGTCGGTAACGGCAGGCATCGTGGTGTGGCACTTCGCGCAGGAGCACATCAAATCAGCAAAGCAACAGCAATAATGCCACGGCACCGCAATAAGCGGCGGCATAACACAGAACACATACGGCCCTGAAGCCGGCCGAAATAAAACAACGTCCGCAGATGTCTGCATCAGGCAGAATCTGCGGACGTTGTTTTTTCTATCTTGCTAATATAATCCTATCTGTTCCACACCTTTACAGAGCCCTGCCTTGTAGATATGATGTATGCACCTGCCGGCATGCTGCTGATGCTTATACCCTCCTGCGAGTTATATTTCTTCATATCCATCAGCACGCCCGTCTGGCTGTACACTCTTACAAGCTCGTTTTCAGCCACGCCCGTCAGGCGCACTCTGCCGTCGGCATAAACAGCCTGCACCATGTCCTTCACAGCCGGACGTATCACGTTGATTCCGGTAGACGCCACAGGAGCATATTCCATCACAAGCTCGTCATACACAGCCATCTCGCCCGTGTTTCTGTCCGTCTGATAAACGATGTTTGAGAGTATGGCGTTCTTCGAGTTGAGATAAACCGTTCCGTCCCACTCGTTCTCCACGGGATAAAGCGTGTTGACAGTCTCGAGCGACAGGTCGTGCGTGTATTCATCACGGCTCGACGGCTGCTCCTTCACTTCGCTGTATGTCATCCATTCCACAATGTTTCCTGCTTCGTCATACGTGCACACCTCGCCTCCGGCTGGCATCTTCGCGCCGGTGAAGAAGTCGCCAATGGTGCTTATCTTCTCAACCATACGGTCCTTGTCGTCATAAATATACTTCGTGCCGCTCGAGAACGTCATCTCATCGCCGAAGAACGACGAATAGACATTCTCCTCGTCCAGACGTCCCTTGTCGTCATAAGTATAGATCACCTCCTCGAATTTCTCCGTCAGCGCCTCGTCAACGTAGGTGTTGCGCTTAACGAGCTTATCGCCTTCGTAGACATACTCATAGACACCGCCAAGTTCAAACTCGCCCTTCTTGCGGTTAAGGTTATAGTTGGCACGGCTTAAGATGCGTCCGTTCTCGTCGTAAGTGTATCTCACCTGCGTAGAATATGTATAGAAGTCGTCGCCCGAGAACTTCTGGTATCCCTTCTCGAGCACCTCGTTTCCGTTTTCGTCATAAACATATTTCAGCGTATAGTCGTAGATAAAGCCTGCCAGTTCGCGATACTGCACCGCACTGTCTACACGGCCGTTGGCATCGTCGTAGAAGTATTTGTAATAGTCGTTAGTGTGCTTCGATGTTATTCCGGTCAGCTTATATTCATACTGCTGGGCAAATGATGCCGAAGAAAACAATACAGCGATGATAAGGGAGATAAAATTTCTGTTCATAATGCGTTTGATTTAGAGGTTATACATGTTGTTTCTTAAAAGCTATAGCATTCCGAAAGCAAATATAAGCAAAATTTTATAAAAACAAAATATATTTTGTAAAAATGTAATAATCTTTTACAAAATCAGTCCTTAAAGTTAAAATTAGTCGTCATAACAATACAATTTGCAGACAATTTCAAGGCAAAAGATCTGTCAGCCGTTGCATTGTTTCTATCCATTCAGCCCCAGCGTGCCCTCAGCCGTCCCTATGCTCTTTGCCGGCGCCATGCCATATGACATTTTTGAGGGCATAACACACCATGCCAAAGAAAACATCCGGCGGCACCCTGCCATACATGAAACCGCAAACACAATATCTTATATTCAGAATACAGCCTGTATTTTAACCCCGATCTGTTATTATAATCCGGCCGGTATTTTTGCTTTAATACTGAACGGAATTTTCATTTGACGTTCCGCAGGCGCGGCTGATATGCCAAGAAGAAGCCGACAAAAAGACGGACGACGAAGGCAGGAATAAGCCGAACAGGCTGAGCTATATGCTGCCTAAGAAGCGTTTTGAGACAATAAATGCGGCAGCCCGGACACTTGTCCCGACTGCCGCATTCAACGCGTCATACCGCATTATATGATATCACGTCAGGCACCTGCCGCGCCCTGACTTATTATGTCTATAAGTATAGGCTTCATTCCGCCGACGAAACATTCAACGGCGATGACCATAAGCAGAAGGCCCATAAGGCGCATCATGACGTTGTTGCCCGTCTCGCCGAGCACGCTCACAAGGCGCGTGGAGGCGCGCAGGATGAAGTATGTAAGCACGTAGATAAACACTATCGAGCCTATCAGTATGCTCTTCATCGTTATTGTATGGGCGTCGCTCATCAGCACGATGGTGTTGGCTATGGCGCCCGGACCGCAGAGCATAGGTATGCCCAGCGGCGTTATCGATATGTCGTTGGCATAGGTCTTTATCTAGTCAGAGTTGAGCTTCACGTGTGTGTAGCGTGCCTGCAGCATGTCGTAGCCTATCTTGAAGATTATCACGCCGCCGGCTATGCGGAAGCCGTTGGTGGATATGCCGAAGAACATGAAGATAAACTGGCCGGCAAAGGTGAACACGATGATGATGATCAGCGCCGTGATGGTGGCGCGCTTTACGATAGACTGGCGCTGCTCCTCGCTCATGCCCTGGGTCATGGTAAGAAACACGGGCATCGTGCCGAGAGGATTGGCAAGCGTGAAGATTGATGTGAGGCACAACAGTGCGTAAGGAAGTAATGTTTCCATGGTTTTTTAAATTTTTCTGCAAATTTATAAATAAATTAATAATAAAGCCATAAATGTCATGAAAAATAAAAATAATAACCGCCCAATGGTTATTTCGGCTGCGCGTGCCGGCAAATACAGCCGCCCAAAAAGCACACAGGACAGCGCCGCAAGGACGCATATTAGGGGTTTCCCTATGCAATTTAGGCCTTTTCCTTTTGACATCTCGCCATTTTTTAGTTTCTTTGCACCAAGTAAACAATATTCAGAAACTTATGAGCACGAAAACAATTAAGAGATTTGCCATAGCCGCACTGGCAGCAGTAGGACTCTCACTGCCGGCATCGGCACAGCACTACAGCCACAGCCGCTACTACAACGAGAGCACCGGAAGACTGGAATATTCTTACGGACGCCACGACAGCGGACTGGGCACGGGCAACATGTATTACGGTTTCCGCATAGGTCCGGCGTTCTCAACGGTCAACTCTGACGACCCAACGCTCGACGGCAGCGACTCGCAGACAGGCCTGACCGTAGGAGCAGTGGTGGGCATTCCGCTGTCGGCCGACATTCCGCTCTACCTTGAGCCGGGACTCTTCTACACCGAGAAAGGCGGAAAGAAGGACATAATAAACGACATGGGCGAGAAGAAGAAGATGACCTACGACCTCAACTACATAGAGATGCCCATCGTGCTGAAATACATCTACAGCATCACCGACCACTTCTCCGTGCAGCCGCAGTTCGGCGGATATCTGGCATGCGGCGTGGGCGGCAAGATGAAGAACTATGACGAGCGCAAGGCTTTCAGCTCGTTCTCCGACGATGCCTTCCAGCGCTTTGACGGAGGTCTGCGCGTAGGATGCGGCGTGGCTTACGACCTGTTCTACTTCGACATAACATACGACATCGGTCTGTCTAACATCTGTCACGACACATTCGACACGTCGCACAACGGATGTCTGTCGCTCAACTTCGGCGTAAACTTCTAAGTCTGCCGATGCCGTACCAAAGTAGGTACCCGGACGCATGCCGCAAGGCATGACGACAACATATCACAATTTATTTTATAATGTTATTTTAAACTGAGGCTGCCTGCCCGCAAGGGTCACGGCGGCCTTTTTCGTTGACAGCCTTACGGGCTGCGCCACCGCCCGTGAGACAAGCGGTCAGCCCAGCCCAAATCCGGCGTTATTGTTCTGCCTGAATTTTTGCCTCATAACAATCCCGACGCATATAACAACACACCCCACAATGCGCCCCACATGAAGCCTCTGTAAGGCCGAACCGCAACAGCCTCACTACACCTGTATGCCTTCTGCCATAGAGCGCTCCGCCTGCAGCAGCCATTCCTTGCGCCATACGCCCCCGGCATATCCCGTCAGGCTGCCGCCCGAACCGATAACGCGGTGGCAGGGCACTATGAGCGACACGGGATTGCGCCCTATCGCCGCCGCCACGGCCCTCACAGCCCCAGCGCCACACTCGCCGCAGGCAGCCATGCGCAGCGTCAGTTCCTTGTATGTCAGCGTAGTTCCGCATGGAATGTCCATCAGCCTGCGCCACACAAGGCGGCTGAACGGCGTGCCCATAAGGCTCAGCGGCGGCACAAACTGCGGTTCATGGCCGCTGAAATATTCGTCGAGCCACCTCGCCGCAAGCCTCAACACGGGCACGTCTGCCTCTTCGGTCCTACCGGTCAGCGTGCTGCCATAGTGCTTCTGTCCGTCAAACCACAGCCCCGTAAGCCTGTCGTCGCGGCATGCCAGGGTTATCTCTCCCAGCGGCGAATGATATTTGCATGTAAATGAAATGTCGCTCATGCGGATATGTTTTTACCTGTTAAACGATTAATGCGGCATCACAGACTGCCCGTTTACATGCCCGGCGCCACATTTCATCATAATATATGGCACGACAGAAACAGACTATACACACCAGAAAGCCTCATGCCGCCATACGGCTTTGCTAATTCCACTAACAGCTGCGTTTGCTCTCAGCCACGAATCTTCGCAGCAGGAAGGTCAGAAAATATGGAAATGTATAGAATTTGCCGTTGAATCCGATGTTCCTGTAGCCCAGTTTGATGCCATACTTCACGTCATTATATTTGTCGTCATTCAGCAGTCTGTTCAGCGAAGCCGTAGCCCCGTCGTTGGCCTTCACCTCCACCGGTATGAGCGAATCGGCATCCCTTATAAAGAAGTCCATCTCAAGAGCCGGCCTGTCGCTGTGATAGTAAAACAGCCGGTAGCCCTGCTTTACGAGCATGTCGCCTACGATATTCTCGTATATCGCCCCTTTGTACGTGCCGAGATTCCTGTTTGCCCTCAGGTCTTCCTGTGCCTCCTCGTCGAGCGAGGCTATCAGCAGCCCTGTGTCCTTAAAGTATATCTTGTACATCTTTGGGTCGTAGTTGCCTTTCAGCGGCAGCTCGGGCTGATTAAGACAGTAGCACACGTTCACCACTCCGGCATCGGCGAGCCATTCAACGCATCCCATATAGTCTCTGTTGCGCGCGTTTCTGGCTATCTTGGTTATCTGAAACCGCTTGTTCTCCTTTGCCAGGAAGGTCGAGATATGGTTATACACCGCCTTCACCTTTGCCTTGTCCAGGCCTTCAACATATTTTGTTATGTCCTCCTCATAGTCCTTCAGCAGCTGGCGCTGAATGTCGAGCGTGCCGCTGAAATTCTTGTTCCTAACATACGTGCTGACCACTTCGGGCATGCCTCCGATTATGACATAGTCGCGGAACAGGCTCATCAGTGTGTCCATCTGCAGTTCAGACAGCGGCCTTACATCAAGCATGTGACTTAGCAGGTCGGCCGTGAACTCGTCATTATAGCCCATTGCCCACAAAAATTCCTCAAAGTCCATCGAATGCATCTCGTAGTCCTCTTTATATCCCACGCTGTTAGATTCTATCTCATTGTAGCTTATTCCCATGAGCGAGCCTGAGCAGATTACGTCGAAACGGCCGTCGAGCTTAAAAAACTTCAGCGACGTGGCGCAGTTGGGGCACGCCTGAAGCTCGTCGAAGAAAAATATGGTATTGCCGGGAATAAACTTCAATTCAGGATTCAGCAGTGATATATTCTTCAGTATGGCATCCACCTCAAATCCGTCGTTGAATATCTCACGGTATTTTTTCTGCTCGATAAAGTTTATCTCTATCACGCTTGCATAATTCTGACCGGCAAACCACTCTACTGAGCGCGTCTTGCCTATCTGCCTGGCACCCTTGATGATAAGAGGCTTCCTGTCTGGTCTGTTTTTCCAGTCAGTCAGATATTTGTCAATCTTTCTTTTCAGCAACTTCTCCATATTTCCAAACGTCTTGATACATCTGCAAATATAGTAAATTTCACATTTTCCGCATCATAAAAACCCATATTTTTCACACTTTCCGTACCATATTACCCCATTATTTTCACATTTTCCATACAATATACAGCCATAAATTTCACACTTTCCGCATCCAAAAAGCCTATAAATTTCACATTTTCCCCTTATTAAGGCCAAAAGTAATCAGCTGTATAAGCAGACTAAGCCAACTGACGATGCTTATTCTGACGGTATCTGTGTAATGACATTATGAAGATCGTACGGCACACTACACACCGTGGCGCCACCGCATTTTGTAAATATTTCAGACAAAATCCATACCGTTTGACGCCTTCAGAATGCCCATGCTCCTCACGTTTCCGCGATTTTGTCTGAAAGACGTCAAAAAACGAGCACTCACACTAAAACATTGACATACAGACATTTAAGCCATTTTGAAAGCAGAAACCGCAGCGTTAAAATATATTACTCTGCCACTTTCGCTGCAAAACCCATAGGTTTACGCTCCAAAAGCAGTGCTATTGCAACGCAAAACAAGCCCTTCCATGCTCCAAAAACATCATCTTCACATCGCTTATAGCCGCACAAAAGCAAACATAAGTTAAAACAAAGACACTTAGCACATCACTTCTTTAACATCCGTTATAACTCCATTCTCTAGATTACAAAAAAATTTTGTCCTGACTTTTTACCGCGTTTTTAGTTTTTGTATGAAAGTAGTGAAATTATTTGTTATGATATGATTGAATGTATTTGTCAAAAAACCAAGATATTGCAAAATAAAATATTAACCACAGATTCGAATGTTTTGAGTAAAATATTTCATGTACGACACAAAAGTATAATAAAACAAGTAGATTATCTAAATATTATTCACTATTTTTGTAGAGCTGTTGTACGTATATTACAAAATTGGACAAAATAAAAACTCATACTGGCTGAAAAAAGAATTTCTCAGATATGATTAGCTCAAAAACAGAACAAAATCCAATATGGTCAATGCATATACGTGCAACCCTTATAGTCTAATTTGTATACACTTCAACAAATTAAGGAGATTATTCAAATTAATTTGAAGAAACTGATAATGAAGAAAGGTAAAGCTTATGGAATATAAATTCAACGAAAATACACGAGTACAGGTCCCCGCAGCCCTGCATTTATGTAGACTTGGATATACTTATTTAGACAACATAACAGAATATGACAACAAGACAAATATTCTGACAGACGTGTTTTTGCGCAGCGTTCAACGCCTGAATCCAGAATTGACAGAATTACAGGCAAAGCAACTGCTGAATGAAATTATATTAATACTCAACAATAATGACCTTGGAAGGGAGTTTTATAATAAGTTGTCTTCCAACAGCAACATCAAACTGATAGACTTCCAAAATGCCAATCGTAACGAATGGCATGTAACCACTGAATTTGAGTGTGAGAATCAGGATAGCGGAGATTGTTTTAGACCAGACATAACATGCTTTGTAAACGGACTTCCATTAGCATTTATTGAGGTTAAGAAGCCGAATAACCATGATGGTATTCTGGCAGAAAGAGAACGTATCAACATGAGGATGCGTAATGAAAAATTCAGGAGATTTTTGAATGTTACTCAGTTGATGATATTTTCCAACAATCAGGAATATGACAATGAAAACAGAGTTCCGATTCAAGGTGCATTCTATTGCTGTACATCAAAGGACAAAGCTTTCTTCAACGTCTTTCGTGAAGCCGATAAAGATTTTTTTGTAGAGTATCCTTATAATGCTGTATCTGACAACACGGAGAAACAGATATTGCAACACAGAAATTGTGTGGTGATCAAGAACTTACCTGAATATAATACAAACAAAGATACAAAAACTCCGACCAACAGGATTCTAACATCGATGCTCAGTAAAGAGAGATTTCTGTTTTTGCTAAGATATGGTTTTGCTTATGTGGACAGAAAAATCGAATTGGAAGACGGTAGTAAGACTACTCAGTTGGAAAAACATGTAATGCGTTACCAACAGCTTTTTGCCTCTTTTGCAATCCGAAAGAAATTGGGTAATGGAGTAAAAAGCGGAATTATCTGGCATACACAAGGTAGCGGAAAAACAGCCTTGGCATATTACTCCGTACGCAGTCTGACTGATTTTTATGCGGCAAAGAAAACCGCCGTAAAATTTTATTTCATTGTGGATCGTCTTGATTTGATGGAGCAGGCTAAGGATGAATTTGTGGCAAGAGGGCTGTCTGTCAGGACGGCTAACAGCCGGGATGAATTGATGTCAGATATACGCAGTACGAATTTGACGGAAAATGCAGAAGGAAAAGCGGAGATAATGGTGGTCAATATCCAGAAATTCAAACTGGATTCCACCAACATACAGATTGATTCCAACTACAGCACCCGTTTACAGCGTATTTTCTTTATCGACGAAGCCCATAGAGGGTATAATCCACAAGGAAGCTTCTTGGCAAACTTACTGGCAGCCGATAGCGATTCTATAAAGATAGCTTTAACAGGTACACCTTTGCTAAAAGAGGAAAGAGAATCCTGGCGTGTATTTGGTGATTATATTGACACATATTATTATGACAAGTCAATAGCAGACGGATATACTCTGAAACTTATGAGAGAACCTGTCGAAACAATTTATAAAGAGAAAATAGAGAGTATTCTTGACAAATTGGCAGGTGGTATTGAGGTCAGAAAAAGTGATATTGACCGCAACAAGATCATTGAACATGAATCTTACCTTAATGCTTTAATAGACTATATCATTGCAGATTTCCGACGGTTCCGTATTGAACAAGCTGATGATACGGTGGGAGCGATGATTGTATGCAAGACAAATCCGCAAGCCCGTGAAATGTATCGTTTGTGGCAAGAGCGCTTTAACAAGGCATTATATATAGAAGAGAAACATGATGAAAATCTGATGATGGCTGCAGAGCCTATGGTAGCTTACGGACACCATACAAAACCGCTTAGGGCTTCTTTGATCTTGCATGATGAAGGAGACAAGGAAGAACGTAAGGCGTATATTGATGAATACAAGAAGAAACTATCAGTCGATATATTGATTGTCAATCAGATGCTTCTGACTGGATTTGATGCTCCACGTTTGAAAAAACTCTATTTAGGGCGTAGCCTTGACGGGCACGATTTGCTGCAGGCATTGACAAGGGTAAACAGACCATACCATAAATTCAAGTATGGTTATGTCGTAGATTTTGTGAATATCAAGGAAAATTTTGATGCCACGAATGACCGCTATCTGCGTGAATTAAACCGTACAGCCGATATTGAGGAAACAGGCGAGATAGAAACAGTAGGGGAAGCTCTCATTGTAGATAAAGAGCAGATTATAGAGCAAATAAAGGTAATCCGCGGTATTTTGTTCAATTATACTTGCGATAATCCTGAAGAGTTCAGAAAAGAAATAGACGAGATTGAGAATAAAGAAAATCTATATACGCTCCGTTCTACTCTTGAAAATGCCAAAGCAATCATAAACCAAATAAGGGCATTTGGAGATGAAGAACTTAAAAAGAAAATCGACAGTCTACCAAAAGGTACTGTTCCTACACTCATTACAGAAGTTTCGCACCGTATAGAACGAATGAATCTGCTGGAAAGTACCGAACATAGGGCAGATGTATCAGGAATTATCAATGTTGCTCTTTCAGAACTGGAATTCGAGTTCAAGAAAGGCATTTCTGAGGAACTTCGTATTGTAGTCAATGACATCCGAGAACGTTGTGAAAGAGTTCAGGCAGAATTTGAAGCTAACTTTGATAGAACTGAAGACAAGTATGTGATTTTAGCTGACGAATTTCGTGAATATTTCAGAAGGAAAGGTTTTGTCCCTCAAAGTACACAGGATGCAAAAGAAAGCATTGACTATATGGATTCCGTGATGAAGAAAATTCGTGAGATTAATCGTCGTAACAATATACTTAAAAAGAAATATCAGGGAGACGAGCGCTTTGTCCGTATTCACAAACGCATAGAGGAAGAAAATGAAAAGCGTGAAAAGCCTATCATTTCCAAAGCTGAATATGAAATAGCAGAAAGTCTGTCAAAAATGAAACGTGAGATTGATAATCGGATTTACCTCGATATAAATATTATAGCTAATGAGAACAGTTTCAAGAAAGACACATTGGCTATGATAGGCCATCAACTCATAGATCTGGGGATAAATACAAATATCTCCGACCGGAAATTTATTAATAATCTCATTGCAAATGAATATATAAACCAATACAATCAAATTCACTCAAGATAATTATGAATGCAAATACCCAGAATATATCAGAAGCTACGATAGCCCTTATAGATTCTTTGAAATCAACTACATCACATTTCGGCCTTGCCAATAGTGGAGGTGAATACAAGATTATTACAGAAATGTTCCTGTATAAGTATTTCAATGACAAGTTCGGATATGAGGCAAAACGTGATAAAATCTATGGAGAAAGATTGAGCAAGGCAGACAAGTGGGATGCTGAATATGACAAATTTACGGAAGATGAAGTAGAGGATTTGTTCAGTTATCTCCCTGCATCAGTTCCTTTGCTTAAGCCTGAACATACATTGGCGCATTTATATAATACCTCCGGAGCTGGAGATTTTTCTACACGGTTAGATGCTACACTGATTGATATTGCTAATCTGAATGCAGATACCTTTTCTGTCGTAACTTCCGGAAAAAGCAAAGTCAATATATTTAGTGCGCTTACACAGTTTGTAACAGATCCGCAGAAGAGGGATGATTTTGCACGGTCATTAATGAGTTCCGTTGCATCATTCAATTTTGAAAGTGTTTTTGCAGAAAAATATGACTTCTTCTCACGGATATTTGAGTATCTTATAAAAGATTACAATAACGCAGGAGGCGGAAAATACGCGGAATATTATACTCCAAGGACTATCGCACAGGTAATGGCCCGTTTGTTGGTCGGTGATAATGCAGACTTGCGGGGTGTCACATGTTATGACCCGTCAGCTGGAACAGGTACTTTGCTTATGGCCTTAGCTCATCAGATAGGAGAAGACCGTTGTACAATCTTCAGTCAGGATATATCTGAAAAATCCAGTGAGATGCTCCGGCTGAATCTCATTCTGAACAATCTCTCAGGGAGTCTTCCGAATGTTGTACAAGGTAATACGCTTACAGAACCATACCATAAGGAAGAAAGCGGGACACTTCGAAAATTCGATTTCGTTGTTTCTAATCCGCCGTTCAATCTGGATTTCTCGGATTTTAGAGACACGTTGGCTTCTGATACTGTACGTTTTTGGGCAGGTGTGCCATCTGTTCCGGCAAAGAAGAAAGAGTCAATGTCGATCTATCTGTGCTTTATACAGCATCTTATCAATTCACTGAAAACGACAGGTAAAGGAGCTATTGTTATTCCTACGGGATTCATTACGGCGAAAAGTGGTGTTGAAAGAAAGGTTTTGACAAAAATTATTGATAACCGCTGGGTATATGGCTGTATCTCCATGCCAAGCAATGTGTTTGCAAATACAGGTACGAATGTTTCCGTCTTGTTCTTTGACAAAGCTGCTTCTGCCGAAAAAGTCATATTGATTGATGCAAGCAAGTTAGGAGAGGAATATAAGGAAGGGAAAAATAAGAAACGTAGGTTACTGAATGAAGACATTGATTTAATTGTCAACACATTCAAAAATAAAGAAGCCGTAGAGGATTTCTCGGTTGCTGTAAGCTACGATGAAATTAAAGGGAAAGGTTATTCGTTGTCTGCCGGGCAATATTTTGACATCAAGATAGATTATGTGGATATTACGGAAGAGGAGTTTAATTCCCGCATGGCAGAATATAAAAAAACATTGAGCGAACAGTTCGCTGAAAGCCATCGTCTGGAGGAAGAAATAATGAAGCAGTTGGATGCTTTAAGGTTTAATGCTAATATCGGGAACAATGAATAGCGAAATACAATTTTTGTTGTATAATCTTCCTGATGAAGAGGGGAAGGTGCAGGTCGTGATAAAAGACGAAACTATTTGGTGTACCCAAAAGGCTATGTCGCAGCTTTTCGGGGTTGGGGTCCCTGCTATCAGCAAGCATCTGAAGAATATTTTTCAGGAAGGAGAGTTGCAGAAAGAAGTGGTTGTTTCCAAAATGGAAATAACCACTCGGCATGGTGCCATAGAAGGCAAGACACAAACATCTTCTGTAGATTTCTATCATCTTGATGCAATTATTGCTGTTGGTTATCGGGTCAATTCTGCGCGAGCGACAAAGTTCCGTCAATGGGCGACTAAGATTCTCAATGAATATATACGCAAAGGATTTGTGCTTGATGATGACCGTCTGAAACTAGGCACAGCAGTTTTCGGCAAAGATTATTTCCGCGAATTGCTCGAAAGAGTACGTTCTATCCGTGCCAGCGAACGCCGTATATGGCAGCAGATTACGGACATCTATGCCGAATGTAGCATTGATTACGACAAGAATGCGCCAACCACACACGACTTCTATGCCATGGTTCAAAACCGATTCCATTATGCTATTACAGGACAGACAGCAGCAGAGATTATTTACACAAAGGCTGACCATACCAAAAATAGCATGGGACTTACAACCTGGAAGAATGCACATAACGGCAGGATACTAAAATCAGATGTAACAGTGGCAAAGAACTATTTGCAAGAAAAGGAAATACGTCAGTTGGAGCGTACAGTTACGTCATATTTCGACTATATCGAAGGTCAAATTGAACGTCAGAATACTTTTACAATGGAGCAGTTTGCAGCCAGTGTAAACAAGTTCCTTACATTTAATGACTATCGGATTCTCCCGGACAAAGGACGTATTTCTGCAGCACAAGCCAAGGCTAAAGCTGAAAGTGAATATGATATTTTTAATCGCACACAACGTATTGACTCCGACTTTGATAAACAGGTTCGAGGAATGTTGGGAAAATAATAATGGTAATAGATAGTGACAATGAATAAAATTTCTCCAAAATATCAAATGCGGATTGTAAAAGACCTCAATGATAGATTGTATGAATTATTTAAGTCGTATGACGATGTTGAAGCCTATGTTGAAAAATGGCGAGAAGTCTATGATGACTTTGGTAATGCAAATTTCTACATTCAATACAAAGATGATGAACATAAGAAAATTGATTTAAAAAAAACTCTTCATCTGGTAGATGGAGAAACATTATTGAAAATGGCTATTGATTTGGGTATCGAAACGCCTGATTTTATACCTTCTATTCCGACTTTCAAGAATGAGCTAAAATCATCTTATGCAACCGCAGCTCAAACATTCGATAAAGCGTACCGTAATGTAGAAAAAGATCCAAACCTAGCCATTGGTTTGGCAAATTCAGCATTAGAAAGTATAATTAAGGAGATATTAAAAGATAAAAGGTTAGAGGTTCCGTATAATGATAGAGATACTTTGTCAAAGTTAATAAAAAATATCTGTAAAGCTTTTCGTCTTTATACAGAGGATTCATTACCTAAAGAAGTTCAGAGAATAGCCCAATCCTTGATTGCGTGTAGTAATGCTATTGAAGATCTTCGTAGCACAAAAACCGAAATGCACGGTAAGACACAAGATGATTTCATTATTAATGATCCTATATGCGCATTCTTTATCGTTAATGCGGTTTCTACTGTAGGATTATTTTTGTTAAACTATTATAAAGCAAAGTTTCCTCCTATGGAAAATAATTTGCCATCGACATTTACCTATGATGATTTACCATTTTAACAAATAAGCATAATAATGAAACTGAAAAAATATAAATTGGGAGAAATCCTTGATGTTACAAGAGGAACAAGTCTCATTGGAGAATATTATGCCACTGAGGGTGAATACATTCGTTTGACATGCGGTAATTTTGACTACCAGAATAACTGCTTTAAGGAGAATAAATCTAAGGATAATCTTTATTATGTCGGTGATTTTAAGCCAGAATTTCTAATGGAAGAGGGTGATATTATCACCCCCTTGACTGAACAGGCAATAGGTTTGCTTGGATCTACTGCAATTATTCCAGAAAGCGGTAAATATATACAAAGCCAAGATATTGCAAAAATTGTTTGTAAAGAGGATTTGTTGGACAAAGATTTTGCTTTTTATCTAATATCCTCTACTATTGTCAAGCAACAGCTAAGTGCTGCGGCCCAACAGACAAAAATACGTCACACTTCTCCTGATAAGATCAAGGATTGTACAGTATGGATTCCCGAATTAACTGAACAGAAACACATAGGTAAGTTACTCCGAACTCTTGATTATAAGATTGGACTCAATCGTGCGATAAATCAGAATTTAGAGGCGATGGCTAAGCAACTTTACGATTACTGGTTTGTACAGTTTGATTTTCCAGATGAAAAAGGAAGACCATATAAGTCTAGTGGTGGTAAAATGGTTTGGAATGAGAAACTGAAGCGGGAAATTCCTCAAGGATGGGATGTAAAGACAATGGGAAATTGTACAACCATTCTTCTCGGAGGAACACCTGACACCAACGATAGCTCATTATGGGGAGATGGTTATAATTGGCTCAATTCTGGTGAAGTCGCAGAATTTCCAATATTGTCATCAGAAAAGTATATTACACAAAAAGGTTTAGAAAAGTCTTCCACAGTATTAGCACCAAAAGGAAGTGTTACATTATCAATAACACGACATCTTAGACCAAGTATTTTGTGTATAGACGCGTGTATAAATCAGTCAGTTGTGGCAATTTTAGAAAACGAAATTCTTACAAACGAGTACATTTATCCATTGGTTAATCGTGAGATTCCACGCCTAATGAGTTTGCGCACAGGAGCTCAACAACCTCATATAAATAAAGAGATAGTGGAATCTATAAATGTAGTTATACCTCCCCAAGGGATACTATACGCTTATATCAAAAAGAGTAAAAGCTTTTATAAGTCAATATTTATAAATGCACAAGAAATTGCAGATTTAGCTAAGCAGCGTGACGAACTTCTACCGCTCTTAATGAATGGGCAAGTTTTGGTAAATTCTGATTTATTGCACGATTGATGGCAATTTTCTTATCTAAGCATTGAAGTATAGACGCAATGTTATCTTGGATACCTTTATTAACATCTTCAATTGGTATAGCGGCAAATGCAGCTTCCAATTGAAGATTTTTTAAACCTGAGGTTTTACCTTCGAAGTTAAAAAATACTCCAAGATTATAGACAAACTGTAAATAATAATAAACATAGAGTGGATTCCAACCTCTTTTTACTCTAAAAGCTGTACAAAAATTTGAACATACAATGTTTCCGACACTGTCCAACAACTCTTGCGATACAAACGATACACGTCCTGTAGATTGCGTTGGACTACCACCGGACTTTTCAATTATAATATCGCCAACATGAAGGCATTTTTTTGAATATGACTGTTGGCTAATATAACGTATTGGTATCGCAGAAAAATCATATTCGGCTATATGAGCAATATCCGCACCCCGTACGCAAGTTACTGCACAAGGTGTTTCATTGGAACAAGTTTCTTCGCCCCAATCACCAGCTATAAATTGATCTATAACATCTTTTATCTTCATTTGCGTCCAAATTTGAACGCAAAGTTACGCATTTTCAGACAGATTCCAACAATTACTTACCCCAAATACTTCTTATGAGCCAACTTGACATTGTTTTGGTTCACAATGGCATAATGCAATGTGGTATCAATACGTACATGACCAAGCAATCGTTGTACTTGTTCAATCGGCATACCTTTGTCTATAGCCATTGTTGCAAGAGTACGACGGAACTTATGAGGATGAACTTTAGGTATAGAAAGGGATTGTCCTAATTTTCTAATTCGCATTTCTACGCCGCTGATTGTAAGGCGTGTGTATGGCGAATGCAAGGAAACGAATAAAGCAGGATTGTCATCTGTCCTTTCATCAAGATATTGTTTCAAATGTAATTTTGTTCGAGCATTGAAGTAAACGATACGTTCTTTGTTACCTTTTCCAAACACCACGCATTGCCGTTCATGGAAGTCAATATCTTCACGGTTAAGTTTGACTAATTCGCCCACACGTATACCTGTAGATGAAAGAATGTCTATAAGAGCAAGATCTCTTTTATTTGTGCAACTGTCACGCAATTGTTCTAATTGTTCGTCAGAAAGCACTTCTTTCACAAGTGAATCTGTCTTTACCTTATGAATACGCCTGACAGGACTTTTGGAAATATAATCTTCATCCTCTAACCATGCGAAAAAGCTTGAAAATATACGCCGCATATTGTCAATAGTAACTTTGCTAGATTTATGTTCTTCCTGATACTCAGAAAGATAAGAGCGTATGTCTGCTGTGGTGATATGGCAAATAGCAATAGAAAGTGTAACTAATAATCGCTCAATTGTATTGCGGTAGTAAGCCAATGTCTTGTCTGAACATCCTTCTATCTTTTTTGCCGAGATAAAAGAGTTCAGAAGATGCTCATTTTCTTGTGTCTGTTGACTAGCACAATCTTCCTTTTCGATAATTTCTACATTATGCAGTTCTGATGTAAGCACGGCTTTGAGATGTGCCATCTGTCGACTGTCTAAGTTACGCTGCATTTTCGCAACTATCGCCTGAATAATATTCTCTTTCATAATTCTGATATTTATGTCATATATAATATAAAAAGACTGCTAAATCAGAATTTACCGATACTTGACCATTCATCAGAAGCGGTAGAAGTTCATCACGCTGCTTAATCAAGTTATTGCTTTCAGCTATATTTTTGTCAATCATTAGATGATATTGCGAAACAACAGCATGAAATGTTTCTATTAATTGTTTAGGAACTTCAAACCAATGATTTGCCAAGAATACTTCTGTTTGAAAGTTCTTAATGCCAGATGTTTTTCCTTCAAAATTGAACATATTATCATTATCATAAAGATTTTTCCATAGATAATAAAAGTACTCAGAAAACACTCGTTTCTTCATGCTAAATGATTGACAGAAATTAGAACACACTAAAGCTCCTCCATTTCTTTCAATGACACCATTTGTTATCAATGCCACTCTACCTGTAGCTTGAACAGGGCTTCCTCCAGAAACCTCAATTACAATATCACCATCTTCTAAAAGTCTGTCAGAATGTTTCGATGTAATGTATCTTGTGGGTACATCATTCAGCTTAATAATGTCTGCGCCACGCACACAACCCACTTTGATTTTCCCATCTTTGGGTATATCATCACCCCAATCTCCAACTTTGCTTTTGTTTATAAAAGAATTAAATGTAATATCTTTCCAGCCTTTAGGAATCTCTCGCTTCAACTTATCATTCCATACCATTTCACCACCACTTGACTTATACGGTCTTCCATTTTCATCAGGAAAATCAAACTGTATAAACCAATAATCGTAAAGTTGTTTTGCCATCGCCTCTAAATTCTGATTTAGCAGCGTCTTTGATGTTAAAAATAATGGTTATCCATTCCAATATAGCTACAGGCCATAAATAAAAGAGAACAAATGAATTATATTTTCTACCTCGTTTAAAATAATGAACTATGCATCAGAAGTTTATAATCAATGAAATAACATTCTAAAAGGTACAAAAGCAGGACAAATTCGGGAGACAGACTTTAAAAGACTCGTAGGATGAATGAGATTGAAATATAATTGCTAAAAAATAATATTTTGTTTGTTGTCTGCCTAATAATAGGCTTATGAACAATATAATAACATTTAATGTCTCAACGCCCAATGATATGGTTGAACAAAATTGGGAATCATCAATCTGCTTGTAGAATTATGCCATATGCAGACTAAAGTAAAGTTTAAACGTCAGAGTTATGGAATATTACCATAACTATATAATTTTGTTTTTTACAGAAACAAGCACAAAAAATCAATATAATCAGCCAAATCACATTAAATTTTAGAGATTTGGCAAATTATAGCTTATTTTTAATCAAAAAAGAGCCAAAATCTGTATATATCATCAAGACTCTTTATCTTCACGTTTGCAGTTCTCTGCAGTTACAATCACTTTGAAACAGACATAGCGTTCTATTATTTTGATCCGTTCTACAAATGATACATAAAATGTAACTACAAAAATTGTTGCAACAAAAAGTGTATATACATTTATTGTAGTATTTTAATGGTCTGTGTCGTTTTTATATAAATATCAGGCCAAAGATTGTACAGCCATAATGGGCTTGAGCATTTTTATAGAAACAATATATTGTTTGTTAGAGGTGAAATATGAACTCTATGAATAAAATAATAGTGTTTAGTATTTTTCGAAAATTTATAAGCGGACAAAAAGACGGCTGAAAAACATGAATGCACAAAATAGATAAAGCTATGCGCAGGATAATGACTGATTTGGGTTAAAATCATCATTATCCGATTCTTCGTATTCTAACTCACAAGATGTATTGTTCGGGGATATTATGTCGTTCTATTTCGCCTTCAAACCGGCAGGTATAAATAGAGACTTGGGAACGAAACTTCGCTCGCCTTATCACGTAGGAAAAAATACTATTTACGCCTATTTGCCGGGGGAGACAGCGGAAGAAGATGTAAATTGTCGGCGGGCAGGCTCTACTTTTCACCGCGTTCGGGCCACAGGGTGTAGTCTAAGGCGCGGTTGCTGTCGGGAGCAATCTCTATCGGAGCGTTGTCCTGCCGTGCGTCGTCTGATGCCGTGGAGCGGTTGTAGAGCGTAACAGCCACATAAGCAGTGAGCGCAGCAACAACTAATGCCAGCAATGCAACCACGATGCGCTGACGGTTGTCTGTGCGCGGCAGCGACATAACGGCCGACATGTCTGCCGGACGCTCAGAGGCGTTGCGCCGGGTGCAGGCTGCGGCTATGCGGCGCAGATAGGCGTCGCCAGTAAGCCGGGCCATGTCTCTTACCACCATTCCGAACGAATAGATGTCGGCCTTTATGTCGGGCTTGGCGTCGGGCTGAAGCTGCTCCGGGGCGATGTAGCCCGATGAGCCGGCAGGACATTTCAGCACGTTGAAATAGTCGCTGTCCGACAAGCTGAAGTCTATCAGCTTGGTGTTGTGGCCGTTGTGCGTTATCATTATGTTCGAAGGCTTCAGGTCGCGGTGTATTATCTGCTTGCTGTGTATGTATCCGAGCGCGTCGGCAAGCTGCTCGGTTACTCTGCGCGCCATGTCGGGCGTCAGCGTCTTGCTGTCAATGAGGCTCTTCAGCGTGTCGCCGTCGATATATTCCATAACGATGACCGTGCCCAGCTCTGCCACCTCCTCCATGCTTATGGTGCGGCAGATGTGCGGATGGTCCATCTGCAGCCCTATCTCAAACTCCTTGGCAAGGGCCTGACGGTAGACGGGCGTGTAGGCAAAGTCGGGCTTCAGGCATTTCAGCGTATAGCGCTTGCCGAAGCGTGTAGCTGTCAGCAGGCGCGTATGTCCCGACCTCGACACGTAGAATTCGCTTATGTCTCTGAAGGCGTTCTGCACGGGTATGCGCACGGCGCTGTCCATCTCGCCGTCTATGTCGCTCATGTATCCTGAGGGGCTGTCGTCCAATATTTCGGTGTCTGAATTGTTCATTTCTCGATGTTGATGACGTTAATTATGGTTAGTCCGCCGTTGCGGCCTGCCACAAAGGGCGCCGTGCGGCCGTCAGGTCGCTCGATGTAGGGCAGATAGAGCGGCTGCTCCTTGATGAAGCATCCTGTTACGAAGCTGTCGCCGGGCACGAGCTTGCTGTTCTGCGACAACACCACCTCATAGCGGCTCTCGCCCACGTAGCGCAGACGCACCAGGCGGTTGGGGCTCCAGCCTATCTCCACCTCCGTTCCGGCATCGAGCTCGTTACTGATGAGCTGCTTGGCGTTGAAGAACGACGAGTTGTAGCGTGTGCTTGTCTTGAGCCACGAAACAAAGGCGTAATAGTTGGCATGGCCAAGATACTGGGCCAGGATGTCGAGCGTAAACATGCGCGGCTTATGGCTGTCGTTGACATATCCCCAGAGCCTCTTGAGCGTCGACGCGGACACGTTCTGTCCGGTGTCGTGGCTCAGATGAACCGAAAACTCCTCAAAGTCGGTTGTCGTGCCGAGCGTCTTTCCATATTTCTGTTCAATGAGCAGCTTCAGCTCCTCTATTTCAGGTGTATTCATTGTCATAAACTTAAATGCTGTTTTGTTTGTAAATGAGCAGCACGCGTCATTCCTCCACGATGGTGCCGAAGCGCTTCCAGCTCGAGTCGGCACGATAGAAGTTGCGCCGTCCCTTGGGCACGTGCAGCGTGCATGTAGGCAGAAAGTCGGGCGTGCTGGTCAGGGCGTTGCTGTTGCACACGGGCGGATACTGTGCGTCGACATACAGATGCTCGAGCGGACAGCCGTCGAACACATAGTCGGATATCAGCTCTGTGGCTGCACCGAGGCGCACCGTGGTGAGCTTGTCGCACTTCTGGAAGGTGGCTGTGGGTATGAGTCTAAGCCCTGACGGCATGACCACTTCCTCTACGCTGCTGTCGTAGAACACGGCCTGCCCTATCTCCGTGAGGTTGTCGGGCATGGTGAAGCGTGTTATGTGGCAACCCTGGAAGGCATAGTCGCCTATGGCCTTGACGGTAGACGGCAGCGTATAGTCGCCCTGCTTGCCTATGGGGAACCACAGTATCTCTGTGGCACCGGCGTCGAACAGCACTCCGTCGATGCTGCTGTATGCAGTGTTGGCTGCCGACACATTGATGGCGGCGAGCGCCGTGCAGCCCGACGACGGACTGATGTCGGTGGCTGATGCCGGTATGGTTATCTCTCTGAGCGCCGTGCAGTTCATGAAGGCGTCTTTCTCTATCTTGACGGCATCGGAAGGCAGAGTAACGCTTGTAAGCAGGGTGCAGTCGGCAAAAAGGCCGTAACCCACTACATTATTCTCAGTGTATCGCGACGAGCCGTACACTCCTCCGCCCTCCACGATATGGGCGTCGGCCATGTTTACCTGTGCAAGGCGACCAGCCGTGGCAGAGCCGTCGATGTCGCGTCCCATCATCTGGCGCAGGCACCGCAGGTCGTCGCCGTTCATAGGTCCGGCAATAGACAGCGTAGTATACTCGTATTTGCTGTCGCCCATAAGTTCTTCAAACTCGCCAGCACTGGCCAGCAGAACAGCGTCAGACGTGGTTATAGTCAGCGCCTCGCCCACGCTCTCGCCCTCGCCGTTGGCGGCGTAGGCCTTTATCTCGTAGGTGGCGTTCTGGCGCAGTCCGCCTATGCGCACCCTCATGCCAACGCCTTCAGCGCCCGGCGTCTCGGCCTCTACGCTCTGCGTGTCGCCCGTCTCAATGTCGGTTACGTAGCACCCCGTGGAAGTTATGGTCTCGTTGCCGTCGTCCGTTATTTCATATTCTACAATGACGCTCATTGGGCCTTGGCTCAGCACTGCCGGCACGCCCACCGTAGGCCTGTCGTTTGGCACGGTTACAAAGGTCATCGTGTTGCCATGCAGCTCCACGCGGCCATTGGTAGCATGAAGTCTGTAGTAGTACATCGTGCCCGGCTGAAGCCCCGTCAGCTGTATTTTCACCTTGTTGCCGTCGGGGGTAAGCACACCCGTGGTGTGGTCCATCTGATCTGTCGTGCCGTATCTGAAGCGCAGCTCCGGCATGTCGGTGCTTCCCTGCAGCATCACCTCGCCTGCGATGACGGCCTCTGTGCGCGTTACGCCCGAAGCCTCACCCGTTACGAGGCGCGGCTCAAAGTTATCCGGAGCCTCATCGCTGCTGCATGCGGCCAGCGTCAGCAGCAGCGCTATCAGTGTGGTGAGTGATAATATCCTAGTCTTCATCTTTTGCCAATGTTAATGCCTACACCTATGCAGCCCTGCCACTGGCGTCCGGCTATGGTTACGGCAGATGCCGACACGCTTATCCGTCCGAACGACAGCACCACGCCAAGCTCGGCTGCGAGGCCCTTGTGTGTCAGGCCGTCGTTGAGCGCAAGTCCGCCTCCTTCGCTCTCAGCCAGCTCCCATGCCGTGGCCGTGCGGCCATAGCCAATGCCCTCAAACAGGCTGACCATGCGCCCGAGGCGGTGTATCGCTCCGGCCGTCACGGTGTATGTCGAGTGGCGTGTCTGTCCTGTGTAATATGGTTTTATGCTGCTTCCGTCGGTAAATCCTTCCTTGTCGCAGGTGGTTACGGTCTTGCCTATGCTGCGCAGGTCGGCACTTGCATGAACGAAGAAGCCATGGCGGCGCATTAATGCCACCATGACACCCCACGAAGGTCCGTTTTCGTGCATCGAAACTGTAAACAGGGCATGAGTCCTGAGCGGCAGCTTCGGCCGCCGCTTCTTCACGGCTATTGTGTCGACGATGGTCTTTGTCAGCACAATGGTGTCGTGCTTAAGGGCTATGTCAGGCTTGGGCGAGTTGATGACCATCTCGTAGGTCATGTGGCTCTCAAGCGGTTTCTCAAACTTATAGTCGCGCATGACGCCCCTTCAGGATGTTTTATGGTAATCTTTTTTGTGCCTTTGGGCAGATAAAGCCATATCTCGCCTACATTGTCCTTACGCATGACAATGCCCAAAGGCGACGAGAAGGCATACTCGGGCGTGGCCGTAACCTTCAGCAGGGCGCACGCCTCGTCGTTGAGGTCGCGCACCGGAGTGATAAAGGCGCTCACGTCGTTGGGCAAGACGCGAAACTTAGTCACGCTGAACTGCTGTGCCAGGGCCGTGCCGCAGCCTGCCATGCAGAGCATGAGCGTCAGCAGCAGTGCCTTTAACGTGCGTATATGTAACATCTTGCCTGTCATATAGGTTTGTTTAAAGTGATAATGTCGTTTGTCTTAGCTTAACTTGTCTTTAGTTACTCCAGGTTGAAGTCTCTTATGTTCATCACTTCGTTATCATCGCTGATGGTCTCTGTCGGCTGCCATGTGCGCACATGTATCAGCGGCATCGACTCGTTGCGGAAGTCCCAGAGCAGGAAGAGGTAGCCGTCGTCAGCATAGCGGTCGCTCTTGTACTGCTGGCGGAGGCTGACGCCGTAGATGCCGTCCATGGTTGGATGGCGCATTATGCGGAAGTCGGAGAACTTTACGCTTATGTTCTTGCTGGCGGCAAAGGCCTTGCTTAGCCGCGATATGTATTCTTTCTTGGTGCGGATGTTATACTCAACACGCGACGCCGGCATAAACTTGCCTTCGCTGCCGGCCTTGGTCTTGACCACGTTGCCCACGATGATGAGGGCCTGCTCGCTGAACACCTGGCGCAGAAAGTCGATGTCCTTGGTGGTGTAGGCCATGCGGAAGTGTTCGCAGTAGTTGAGTATCACGCGGCGGCGCTGAGCATCGTCAACTGACAGTTTGCCTGCAAGGATCTTGGCAGCCTCCTTATAGAAAGGATTGCTGCGAGCCATTTGTTTCAGGTCGCCGTCGGTCATGCTGCCCGACCTGTCTGCCTTGCCGCTATTCTGTCCGCCTTCGTATGTGCTCTGTCCGGGTGCCTGCGCCATAGTGCTGCTCTCCTCTTGCTCAACCGTAGAGGGTATGCCGGTGCCTGTGCTGAAGAACGTCACGTTACCGTTGCGGTCGACAAATCCCTCGCGGCCTGTGCCGTTCTCGCGGAAGCGCAGCTGTCCGTTGCGGTAGCGCACGTCGAACATGCAGTTGCGCAGCGGTATGGCGAAGAGCAGTCTGTCGTTTTCGTCTACCACCGCAAAGGTCTCATATCCCTTGCCGTCAACGCGGCCAACAAGCTCGAGCCCCTCATGCAGCCCGTATCTGTTGATGTTTTTTTTGCTGTCAGTCTGTCCGAGGGTGGGCTGCAGCCCCAAAGCCACAGCCACACCCCCTAAAATGAGAGTTAGTATGGATAGTATATATATTGTCGCTTTCATTCAAGTTGATAACCGGCAAGACTATTGCCAACCGACAATCTCGCCTCCTATTTCTATTTTAATCTGTTCAGGGTTGCCTGATATTATAAAGTTTACAAGGTGCTCCGTGCCGGGCTTAAACTGGAACGTGCTCTCGTAGAGATACGACACGCCGTCCATCACAACCTCTATCAGCGGCATGCGGTTGGCCACGCGCTGAGGCACTATTATGGCCGAATAGATATAACTGCTCATCTGTCGGGCCCTTATCGTGGTGCCGTTGCCCCTTACATATTTTGTGGCAACGCCGGCACTTAGGTCTATGGTCGACTCAGGCACAGTGTTATGCACATACACCTCGGCGTATGTAGGCATCTCGCCCTCAAAGTCCTCGCCCTTTATCAGGCGTATGGTGAGCTTGCTCATTATGTGCTTGAAGGCCAGGGTTACGGGAGAGTTTGACGCGCTGACGTTGTTGGTCTGTGCATACAGGAAGTCGCTGGCCTCATAGCCGTCGGCCGTGCTCTGGTCGGTCTGCACGCTGAAGGGCAGGTCCTCGATAGAGCTTACGGACGTCATGTAGGGATAATAGGCGTAGAAGTTGTACGTGCCTTCATCCCAATAGAGCGTGCGGCTTGCGGTCCATGAGCTGCCGCTACACGTCAGCGGCTCGTTGTTCACAAGGTTGCCGCCTATCTCGAGGGGCTTGTCGGTGCTGCTTGCGAACAGGCCTATCCTGTCGCCGTTCTCAAATCCCGAGTCGGTCACCCTTGTGCGCTGTGAAGGATGAGTCACCTCAAACCTCATGGGCGTATGCCTTGCGTCTACCGGTGTGTCGTCTTCCTGGCTGCATCCGGCTGCTATCAGCGCAACAAGTGCAAGACCTATATGTATAATACGCTTTTTCATCGTCTTTATTATTTAATTTACTTAAAAATTTATACTAAAATAGCATTTTTCACGTTATCCACAATTTCCGTTTCATGTTTTTATCTGTGGCGGCGTGCCTTGCGCATGTTGCTGAGCGGACTGCCCTTATGTATCTTGGGCGGCATATGCTGTCCGTGCCCGACGCTTACAGAACCGACACCCATGCCACGGGTTACGATGCCTGCATCACGTTTGTCGTTGGCAACAAATTCCTCGAACGAGAATGTCTCGCCGGCATATTTCTTTATTCGCCTTACGATGCTCTCACGGCTTATTGTGCTGTAATAAGGAATATCGTTGTTCATGCATGAGTTCTGCTCTGAACGGAACACGCCGCGACTGTGCATGAATCCGCCTTCATAGATGTCAACAACATCGCTGTAGCGGCTGTCGGAAATAAGGTGGCTCCATGGCACTTCGTGCATCTTGCCCGTAAGCGACAGGTTGTCGTACCAGCCGAGCGACTTTGCCCAGTTGATGGCGTCTACATGGCCGCAGCACGTGCAGTTGCAGAAGTCGATGAAGGCGTTATGGTAGATATACTCGTCGCCAAGCTTGCCGAAGCCGTGGCCACCTGCCTCATGCTGTATCACTCCGCGGGTGTCGAGCGGATAGCCATAGGTGCTCCGCGGACAGAAGGCTATAGCCGAACCATCCTCCCACATCTGGCAGATGCCGCCGTATTCGGTAGTGTTGGGCACAATGATTATCAGCGTCTGGTTCAGGTTG
>OCPP01000430.1_pt1 | contig 31311 bp, 29 predicted proteins | sample 1538211 | NCBI WGS metagenome assembly OCPP01 (sample SAMEA2580193, study PRJEB22360) | human gut metagenome | biome: human gut; feature: human-associated habitat; material: faeces | place: Denmark | collected 2008/2010
TGTACACCGCCTTCCCTGAACTTGGAAAGACAGAGTTTAACGGTGTTTATATTTACATCTAAACGTTCAGCAATATCGCTATTCGATGCTCCCTGTGCTTTATAAAGAAGCATTTTAGCGCGGTCAACTACCTGCGCTTGAATTGTACGCTGACGAGTGAGTGACTGAAGGTACAAAACTTCTTCATTTGTAAGTGTAATAGATTGTGCGTGTGCCATACTGATACCTCATTTCCGTTGATATTATAAGTATAGCACCATACATGATATTTGACTAGTTATTTATTTAATGCTGTACTAGAAAAGCCAACAGAATATTTATTATCAATATAGCCAACGGATGACTGGCATTGTATATCATGATTATTATTTGAAAAACGACATACAAAAGCCACACAGCCCATCTTGTTTTATGTGGATTTCTTCTCTTCCAGCAAAATACCTGAAAATAAAGTCTTACTATTTCAGTTCCAAAGGCAACCATCAATATATTTATAATCTGATCATATATCATTGCTTATATTCTCCACCTATCTCTCCAGAAATAGCTTTCTCTGTATCTCCTTTTGACGTTTTTCGCTGATTGGAAGTTCATCTTTATTCTCCAGAATGACTGCATCATGCTGTACCGTGTTGATATACGTACTGTTTACCAGATAAGACTGATGAATCCGAATAAATGTACATGATTTAGATTCCAACTCCTTTTCAACCTTATCCAGTTGACCATAAAATGTATTGTTTTCTTGATTTCCATTTGTATGTATACATATTTTTCTATTGTTGCTTTCAAAATACATAATATCGTTAATATTTATCTTATGATGAATTTTCTTATAGGAATATGTATAATACTCATTTCTATTTTCCAGTTTCTTATACGCACTCATAAAGTATTTTCTAAACAGATCCACATCATTGATTGGCTTTCTCAGGAACCGGAACGGTTCCGTTTCAATCATGGATTCACAGTATGTCTCATAATTGGAAATATAAATAATTAAAGACGATATTTCCATTTCTCTTAATTTCTTTGCAACATCCAAGCCCTTCATCAGAGGCATTTCAACATCTAAATAAATCAGATCATATACTTCCCCACTCTCAACACTTTGCATAAAAGATTTTCCATCAAAGAAAATACGGCTTTGTACCTGTATATGTTGTTCTGTCTCAATCTGCCTAATATATTCTTCAATTTGAGAAGTTATTGTCATGTCATCATCACATATTGCTATTTGTATCATTCGTATTGCTCCCTATCTATTGATATTTACATTATATAATACCTTTTTCCTATGTGAGACTCATATTCTTAAAAGGGCAGATACTAAGCAATATATTAATTTTTACATATAACTTCTTATTTTCAACTTCTTTAACCTTTTAATTATATATCGCATTATAATTACCTGCGTAAGCTTTATTCAGAAAGGCAAGCTATGGAAAATCTTTGTCGTGCATTATCAAATTATTTATTATCCCACAATTATATTAGTAAAGAGCAATACAACATATACAGCTATGGCATACAAATGATGTTTGAACATGGCTTGTCTATTCTGGTAAGCGTTATCGTTATTGCACTCTTCAGGATGCCTCTTGAAGGATGTCTCTTCTTTGCCATATTCATTCCATTACGATCTTATCTTGGTGGTCTTCATCTTAAAACTTACAAGTCATGTTTTCTTTTATCTCTTATGACGTTATTATGTATTCTTATACTTGTTAGATTATTTACCCCTGCTCCATGGGTATCATTTATAATCCTTGCGCTGTCCCTTGGTGTAATTCTTTTTCAGGTTTATAGAGACTATAAGTATGCTCCTGAAGACAGTTTTCCAAGGCAAGTGTGTATTCTGCTTGGGCTCATTATTGTAATCAGTGGCATCATGTATTTTACAGATCATGCCTCTGCAATCTTTGTTATTTCATGTACTACAGCATTAATTACTATTTCAAAATTTGCAGAACATTTTTATACAATTATTGAATAAAATCTAACGATTACCACATATAAAATTTTCAGAAAGGAACATTATAAAATTATTATGCAAAAGTTAAATTTAGGCACTCGTGTAGAAATGTTTTCAATTTATTCTAACTTATCAACATTCAGAGATGAAGCCAGTGAAATTAAATCTGAAAATGAAGGTGTAGTGGTAAAGATAAAAGATACATATGGTTTTATATCAAATGCAAAGCATATCAAATGCAAAGCATATCAAATGCAAAGCATACCAATAAAAATGCTCTGTTCTTTTCAAAAAATAATGCATATGAGGGTATCAGTGTAGGTGACCGAGTATCATTTAAAATCTATTTAACACCCAAAGGAATTGGTGCTAAAAATATAACAAAATTAAAGAAAAATGACCTATAAAAGTTGATCTTTTAAGCGTAGCAGCTTTAATGACTGCTACGCTATTTTTATGTGGGTAGAGAGTAGATAGCCTGTATTCAACAAGACTCATCATATATAAATATCAAATCTATTTCATTACAATATCCGCATATTTATTAGCTGTTTTGTCCCACGAAAAACGTTCTACATTATGATATCCTTTAACAATAAGCTCCTGTTGCTTATTTGCATCATTCTGCAATTTCACCAATGCATCTGCTACCTCATCTGGTTCACACGGATCTACCAGTATGGCTGCATCCCCTACTACTTCCGGCAACGAACTCATTTTTGAACATACCACCGGTGTCCCGAGTTGCATCGCTTCTACAGGAGGAAAGCCAAATCCCTCTATCAAAGACAAAAAGAGGAATATCTTCGCTTCCGCGATCATTCTATGCATTTCTTCATTGGACTCAATATACTGATAACATTTTATGTTCTCCTTTGCCTGCGGTTCAAGTGCATATTGTTCTACATCTCCAATACCTATGATCCTAAGCTGTAACGGATGTTCACACTGTTTAAAATAAACCTCATAAGCCTCTATGATCCCCTTAGCATTCTTATGTGGCAATTTAGATGTCACAGCAATGATATAATTACTCTTATCTACACATTCGGGTAATTCAGTAATCTTATTATAACCATTATAAATTACGGAAATCTTGGACTTCGGCACCTTTACACGATTCAATATATCCTTGCAGGAAGCCTCCGAAATCGTGATCACTCTGTCACAGGACCGGATAGAAGCCTTTAACCTCCACATAATGTAGAAGTTTTCCAATCGATTAAAATACCCTTTATAGTGCTTATCATAGTAAAAAGGAATCATATCATGTACAACAATATATTCCTTTGTCATTTTTAATATAGGTGCATATCCACGTGGATGGATCATCTTATCAGCATGATATTTTCTGGCTGCAAATGAAACCTCAAATAATTCCCACCATATACACCTGAGTTTATTTAACGGATCATGCTCTATGCATACAAATTCTACCCCCGGTATATTGAATTCCTCTTCATTATAAGCGTTACCCAGAACTACAATTCTGCACTGTTTTATTTCACTGTCTTTGGTTCTTGCCTTCTCTTCTACAAGATTTCTTACCAGATTAAGAGCCAGATTATAAATACCAATGCTCTTACCTGCTCCACGCACTAATTTAAAACAATCTACTACTAATATCATTCTCTAGTCCTCATAATCGCATAATTTCACTACCCATATGCCATTTAATTTCTGAATTGACCCCTGGGCAGGATAATCCGGCATCTCCTTAAATTCCGTTGTCTGAGCTATTTTTTCTTTATCTCCTTCTGACAGATCTGCCATATTAAATCCAACATAATGGCGGATAAAGTTATCCCTTGCTCCTGAGGTCATCAACCCATTTTCCAGGGCAACACCGGAAAGTTCACGCAATGACTCAGAATCCATAACGTCAAATTCCACTACGCTGGGATTTTCTTTATAATAGAAATTTCCCACGAAAGTAACATCATCGCCATTCTGATAGTCGTCCTGTGCCTCTACACTTGCAATGATCCGGTTAAAATAATTATTTACCCTGCTTACTGCAATATCCATTCTTAAATATGCTTTATTTGTGACCAGATAATCAGTATAGCAGCTTATAAATACTACTACTGCTGTTACTATAACAAGACCATAACGGCTATATTCTGTCCACTTTTTCAATCCTATGCCACTGTTCTGCTCCCATTCTGCCATGCAGATATCTGCCATTGCAAGTACAAGCACATAAATTAATGTATATCCATAAAACATAAGCATAGAATAATCTACTTCCGGAGCCATAAAATAAATGAATGCGACTGCCAGTGGCATAAACCCACAAAGTATTATACACAATGTCAATTCCATCCATTTACGATAAAGCCGTTTCTTCCACACCAAATATACAAACAATGCAACTGCCAGAATACATACCAGGATATTCATAGTCTGAGATGTCTTTGTAACAAATGCAAATGGCTTCCACAAAAAGTACTCAAGGAAACGTTTATAACATCTTCCGATTAATGTTGGAACCTGTGATATTTCAATCTGTCCCATATTTCCTACCCCACCATATGACTCATTATCCAGATTGGGATATATAACATGTGACAGCAGCATATATACAACGACTGCCCCAACCAGAATCCCTACACACAGAAACCCGCTCCTGATCACTTTATCTGCTTTTTTCCCTTTTATAAGATCCACTATCATGCCGGCAAGCATTAACCCGATTGCGATACTGATATAACTCTGATAAGTTCCCAACACACATATCAGCATAATTGTGGCAGGCACCCATCCGTATTTATATTTTCGCAGTAGATATACTGCTGCACATGTCATCATGATTGCAATTCCTGATGTATGTGCCATAAACATAAAAGTCATTGTACTGACCACACTTGGAAATGTCACCATGACCGCCGGAACCAATATTGCCCCCATAGTGCTCTTTACCTGTACAATCTCCAGAACAAAACACGCTGCAATTGCCAAAAACACAACGAAGAGGAATCCATGTACTGCCGGAATACTATATTTTCCTCCCAGCGGATGAATATACTTCAAAAACCATCTGCCCAGATAATCCCCACTTCCGGGTGCTCCTATATTATTAAGATCATCCCAGTTCGGTAATTTATGTGTAAACATATAGAAATGTGTGAGCCACCCGGTCAGCAGACCGGATATCAGGCATGTCCTCGTATGTCTTGGCATTTTACGATTCCATTTTTCCAAAATATCAAATTTCATTCACTTGTCCTCTTCTATCAATATAGCCTTTCGTCACCTGACTTCCGGTTCTCATTGTACCACAGCAATGCAGCAAGCAGCGGAATCATGCACATTGTTGGCATCGCATACCGAATGCAGGTATTCACAGGTGAAATCATACACACTAGTAAATTGGTTACCGCAGGTATTGTCATAACCGCCATCTTATATTTTCTCCACACCACTGCATATATAAAAGCGAATATAACACACCACGCATAGAAACCGCAACGGTACAACATTCCAATACCCGGAGCATATTCCAGCTTACTGACCTGTTCCATCAGGAATCTGGCCCGTGCCAATCCCTCTATCTGGCTTGCATCTGACATACTTCTGGTAAACATGTATCTTTCTTCTTCATAGAACCCGAGTCCCTCTTTATACGTTCCCTCATCCGGATAATAATATCCATAGGAACATTCAAAGAATGCCTCCACATATGTTAATGGATGTTTCATAAACTGTTGAAACCATACTCTGAAGTAGCCCTTCTTTAAACCCGCAAAATAACTTCCTGACGGATCATCTGTACTGCCTTCCTGTTTTCTCAGACAATTCTTTACCCAGTCTGCCAGATGCGGTTCGTATGCTTTCTGAAGTTCCTCATAATCAAACAACTTATCCAGTACTTCCCGTTCCTTGGGCGTAACATCTCCTGAATGCTCCTGTACATATTTCGCTGTCTGCTGAAACATAATGCAATAGGTATCTACTTTATCTTCAAGACTGATTACCCCTGCTGCCGGATATACTACCTGATTCAATAATGCCGATATTCCCAATGCCACTATTACAATCGCCGTTGTACACCATTTTTTACCTTTTGGAGACATTAAAATGATAAAAGGCGCCATAAATAACAATACAAATACACCATTATTACGGATCTGCATCACAAGAACGGCATAAATTACCATTCCGAGCATATTTCTTTTCTTTGCAAAGAACTCATCTTTAAAATACAGACACTTCGCTGCTTCTACACCAAACAGCAGAGTAAACTGCCAGTACATGGAATCTTTGATCACCGTAACATCAAATATACTCCAGACCGTAAACAGTGCAAAATATAACAGAGTGCTCCAACGCATCCAGTATGGGCTTTTTAATTTATATAATAAAATACACAGTTGTGAAACAGCCCATGCCGATAAAGCTGTCTGAATCAACGGAATCATGAACATCCCCAGGTTCGCACATCCCCATTTCTGTGAATACCATGCGATTGCACCATAGAAAAAGCTGCACAATGGAGGATGATGATTAGTAAAAATCTCTATTCCATAGAAGTTACTGATCTGAGCTCCCCCATCCCATGACATACTGCAAGGGAAAAAAGCTATCAAATACGGAAGTCTGCATAGAAAAACAAATATAAATACACTTATCATTATATGCTCATCAAATATCCACTCCGTTATCTTACCCGAAGCCTCATCGCTCTCTCTTCTAACAGCCCTAGTAAGCCACTGTGTACAAAAAGAAAGCAAAAAGTAAAAGAACCATAAATATCCCGGAAACATAATAACTGCCAAAAAAGGATATTTCAGATCTACATGGGCATTCTGTGACTTTCCAATGATCATGCAGGAAGAAAAAAGTAAAGCTGTTACTGCGTTCCCAAGCTTAGCCCTAATCGTTGCAGATACACAGAAATTATTCTCCCTAAGCAGTACATTTCTGTATACTGCAAATAATCCAATTACCGTTATAAAAGATACAATTGTATCTCCACTAAGCGCCATGGACAGATTACCCGTTGTTTCCACATCAGCCAATAACGCAACTGTCGAACAAATCGCCGCTATTAAGCTAAATATTAGTATAGTTCTTCTTTTCCTCATATTGTATACTTCCTCTTTCAGACAAAATAGTTTCCTTTGTATTTATGGCTATCTATTCCCTAATTTAGATTTGATCCTTATATATAGCTTTCCAAATCTGCTTCTTCGCCAGCTTAATTCAAACCGGCTTCCCACATTCATCCTGTGAGAGTCAATAATCTGCGGGAATGTACTTCTCTCCTCTACTTCTTTTTCATATGAATTATGCATCCCAAACTGTGAAGGATCTCTAAATCTTTTTAAGTGATACTTCTTTACCATCAAAGACCATACCGCCTGATCATGCCTGTGTACTACGAAATCCGGATAATTAGGTTTTCCCTGTGTATTTTCCTGTTCCGTAATAATTCTAGGATCCTGCGCATATTCCAGATCTTCTTTCAAAAATTTCTCCACAAAAGGAGACTTCTTTAATACCACATATCCACCTATAGACTGTGGAGTGTTGGCATATTCAGGTATATCACATCCCATAAGGACAAATGCATCCCGCTTATTATATTTGCGCTCCAGCATCTCCTTTTCCAGAGAAAAAGTCATGATATCCATCTCTTCTTTCTCCATGCAATCAATAAGATACTGAATCTTATTAATATATATGGATCCTGCATCTGTATAGATCAGATAATCTCCATCCTGCAATTCCTTATATGCTTTGTTAAGGAAATACGGTTTCCACAAATAGAAACCATTTCCTTTCTTTGCAGCCAGAATATCCTTATTCTTCTCTCTGAATTCCTCATCTATATCTTCCGGCGTATATCCGATTACTCTATCTGCTCCCCAACGGAGTGCTGTTTCCAAATTCCACTTCTGTGCCTTGGAAAAACTCTCATCTGCATAATTAATTGCTAAAATCATAAACTCTTCACTGTTCCTATCATATAATCTCCACAAGGATAAAAATGCAGTACATCCTCATAGTTTTCATAAATTTCATACTCAAATGTATCATCAGACTTTAGAAAAACGTATACGCAATCCTCTGATGTATTCTGCAGCTGTTCTTCAGTAATATCCCTCTTATCAATTCCCCGTGCGAAATAAAAATTCCCCATTGTCATGTCATTTTTCATTGCATAAACTGCAACCTGTATCACATCATCATGATCTACATTATGAGTGACCCATACAACATGCTTATACTCTCCTGAGGAAATAATATCATCCCATACGGTTCCTGCCAGCGGACTCTGGTAAACAACCTTCTCACTATAATTCTCATGTCTTTTGTACAGCTGTCCACTTAAATCAACAACCTGTACCAAACATGCCAATATCAATACCACACAGGAGATTTCTTTTCGTTTCCATTTCATATTGCCTATGGAAGTAATTCCAAATATCATCAGAAAATAAACTACAGGCCATGCCATACGACCACAGGAACCAAAAATCCCCCAGTATTTGTATATCGTACTGGAGTATGGTAACTGCAATAACAATTTATCATTCCAGGTAATTGTCGGTGAAACAGCCATAGCAATCAATCCAACACTCATTAAAACTGTCATTATCTGATAAACAGATGGCTTCTTTCTCCTGCATATATTTTTCATCATCAGCCCAATGCCACATACGCACAATAAAATAATACCCATTCCTAAATAAGAGAATCCCTCATACTGACCTTGCGTATAAAACGGCCAGTTCCATAAAGAAGTATTCTTTAAAAGAGTGGAATAACTCATAGGATTGAGAAACGCATTTAGGTTAAAGCTAAACAATCCCAAATTATTTGTTCCCGTGTCCGCTCCACTGCTGAATCCTCCCAATAAATAAATCGTCAGAAATAATCCCACAGAAAAGCTGATACCAGGATAGAAAAATCTAATGCGTATCTTTCTCTCTTTCCATATACTGCACAGAATATATCCTAAAAGAATTGCTCCACACATTGGTACAAAATATAGATGAATAGACCCAATCAGAATCCCAAGTATCCCCCACTGCATTACAGGATTGAAAATATCCCTGTATTCTTTTTCATGTTTCGAATAAAAATAAATCGCCAATAAGATCAGCCAGTGCGCTGCCAAAGCAGTATGATAATACATACGGAAAATCATGATCGGCGATACAATAAAGAAAACGCTTCCTGCCAAAATTACTGCTTTGGAAGAACTACGTTCACCCAAAATCTTCGCTGCATAATATCCCTGTAAAACAAAGCATAACAATCCCCAAATGCCAAAATACTGAAATTGCTGGGGCAATATACTTCGGAACAGCTTAAAAAAAACAGCAAATATCGGAATTGAATCTGTATATATAACTGAGGTCTTCAACGGATATGCCAACTGGTCTGTTAATCCCAAAGGGAAATACCAGTCTGAACGTCTGAAAAACTCCCATCCCAGATAATTCTGAGATGGGTCACCTCCTGTTAATAACCAGTCTGTATAGAGTGGATTTAATATTTTTACGCCATAGATGAGTACAAACGCAATACCGCCTAATAATGCGGTTACTATATTTATATTAATTTTTTTCACTGTTTTCTCCCTTTTATTTTTTATGTCTGTATTTTCCTGCTTATTCTCCTCACCTATCACACCTAATGAAAACACCACAAATCATTATCCAATAATTGTCTGTATTGGGGGTGATTCTCTCGTATGTATTCCCGCTTAAACGCTGCAAATCTGGATTCCTTTCTAAGTAATGCTTTTATTTTCCTTTTTGCCACTCTCGAATTCGGATCGTTTTGGAATTCTTCAATAGAATCATATAATTTATTCATTTCCTCTGTCAATGCTTCAAATCTCATTTCACTTTTATATACACGCATCGATGTATTTCTTAAGCTAAACACTTCCGTTACCAATTCTGCCGTTAATAATGAATTCTTATCTTTTTCGGCTCTAGCAAATATATGTACATTCTCATTTTCCAGTTGAAATGATATTACCTCTTCAGGATCAGTTTTACAACAATCAATAATTCCCTCATCATATTTATTTTGATTTTTTACATTATTACAGTGTCCACATGCCCAAAACAAATTATTCCAATCGAACTTTCTATCTAAATACTTTCCATTTTTATGTGGCAATAAATGTTCCACTTGAGGATCCTGCAATTTATCCATCTCACAAATATAACACTTATTATGAAAATCCTTTTTCAATTGTTCCACTACATCATTCTTTTCATAGCTTCCACCTTTTTTCTTAGCTTCTTCCTGTAATGAAACTGGCGCAGGAAAAGATCTTACTATTTTGACCATTAAATGTCCTCCCTGCTTCTTAACGCTAACTTCAGGCGTTGATACTCCGTTGTGATATTCAGTGCAAGATAATCCGGAATTTCATCCAAGTACATTTCCAGTTCAGATATTTCCTCAAAATCATCATCTGATAACTCTTTTTTATTTACTAGAATTTTATATCTTTCGAATTTTTCTTTTAAACTGTTTGACATTGTATCTGAATCAAAATATCCTTCTACAATTCCTGCATATGGTACATTTGACAGTCCATTTGTTACTAATAAATGTTTTTCCAGATCATATATGATTGCATTTTCAATACTGTTAATAACAAATGGTGAATGCGTTGAAACAATAAACTGCACATTGGGGAAAATAGTTGTTAATAATCCTAATATTTTTTTCTGTAAAGCTAAATGCAGATGTGTTTCTATTTCATCTATCAAAACAATACCCGGTATAGAAAAATCAAATACCGTAGTAATCTGTTTTTCCATTCGGATAATAACATCTACCACAATGTCTAATACGGCTGCAAAACCGCTGGAAAGCGTATTAAAATCAAATGGTTCCCTTCCATTCATGATAATTTTGAACTTAAATGTATCTTCATCAAATTCTAGTTTTAGAAAATCATCCTCAAAAATTGTCTGTAGCAATTTTTCAAAACGTTCAAACCATGCTTTAATTTTTCCTGCCTTCTCTTCTTTCCCATTAGAAGCAGCCAACGCCTGTGTCATTTTTAGGTCAAGTAAATACTTAATAAAATCATCTCGAGGAGTTTCATCTATCGTATAATCATTTTTCAGTTCAACCTTTTCCACATGCTTGGGGACCTGAGCTCTAAAAACTCTATCCGCCTTATAATATGCTACGATAAAATGCCCTTGTTGAAATTCCTGTCGAACGTCCTCTAATGAACAGTTTAAGTCTAACATGATCCCTGCAGAAGTTTCTTCAATTATCGGATCATCCGAATTTGTAATTGAGCCCAAAAAAGTAGCTATCGAATTTAGCAAACTGGTTTTACCACTTCCATTTTTCCCAGTGATAATTAAATGTTTGGCCTCCTGGTCAGATAATTTAATTTCAATATTTTCCAAGTGACGTACTTTATTGATTTTAATGTTCGAAATAAAAATTTTCTCCATGTTACTCTCCATTCTGTCCATACGCTTATCTTTCTTATGTATTATACAATACATTAACACATTATGGTTACTATTATATCAAAAATTCAAGCAACTATTCTAATTCATTCAGGTATTCAACTGCTACAATTTATCCTTCCCAATCTGCCAGGTCACGTAAATAATTTGATTTTTGCAAAAATCCGATACATATTAAAATATTGTAACTATTCAGAACCCCATTCGCAAAATCGCTGTTTCACAGCTTGTTTTTTGCTCATGTGGTTACTTCGCCATATAAATTGAGTCAAATATGCTTGTAAACAAGCATATTCTGCCTTAATTTGCATGGCTCTGAATAGTTACAAAATATTAATCAAAGGAGACTCTATAAAATGAAAACAAAAAATCAATCACATCTTTCAAATTATCTTGCCTATTGCACAGCTCAAAAAAAACTAGATTCCAAGACCATCAAATCCTATATGATAGACTTATATCAATTTCTCTGTTTCATTGAAGATACTGAAATAGAAGAACTCTCTATTCCTATCCTTGAATCCTACATCAGTTCTCTACATGCACATTACAAGCCCAAAACCGTCAAACGCAAAATAGCGTCTACCAAAGCTTTTTTTCATTATCTTGAGTACAAAGAAATCCTTGAAAAAAATCCTTTTGATAAACTGCACATTCGTTTCCGGGAACCAATTCTTTTGCCTAAAACAATCCCTTTACACTCTATCGAAAGCATCTTAGCAACGATTTATCATGAACACCAGACAGCTCGTACGCCATATCAGAGAAGAAACGCGCTTCGTGACGCGGCTGTTATAGAATTTCTATTTGCAACAGGTATTCGCATATCCGAATTATGCAACCTGACTCCAAATGAAGTCAATCTCTATGAAGGTTCTATTCTGATCTACGGAAAAGGCAGTAAGGAAAGGCGGATACATATCGGAAATGAAGATGTATTAGACATTTTAAGAGAATATGAAAAAAAATATCACAAAGAAATTGTGTCCTGTAATCATTTTTTTGCCAGTCAATCCGGCAAACCACTTTCCGACCAAAGTGTAAGAAGGATGATAAATAAATATACTTCTGTTGCATCCATAGAGCAACATATTACTCCTCATATGTTTCGTCATACTTTTGCAACAGCACTTTTGGAAGAAGATGTGGATATCCGTTATATTCAGGAAATGCTTGGACACAGCTCCATCAATGTAACTGAAATATATACCCATGTTACATTAGCAAAGCAAAGAGAGATTCTGACTAATAAACACCCGAGGAAGAAGATGAGAATTGAAGGATAATTTTTAGTTATCAGTCAGTTAAGCAAAGTTAGGAGGTATGAACATGTATTCAGAAGAAAACTCGTCAGGAAAACCATTAGCTAATTCAAGTTGGTTAGAGAATCATCATCGCGCAAAGATACCTGAAAGAACAGCATTTGCAATGAGATTAGCCAAACTACAACCAAAGAAAATTGTTGATTTAGGGTGTGCAACAGGACTATGGCTAGAACTTCTCAATGAAATACTTCCTGTAGAGTGTGAATTTATTGGTATAGATAGCGATTTCCAATCATTAGAAATGGCGATTTTCAGAAGCAAAACATGGTCCCGGAAAATATCTTTTATGCAATTGGATATAGAAAAGGACGCCACATCAATTCCTTCTGCTGATTTAACCTTAGCGTTTAATATTTTTCCATACATAAAAGACATTGACAAATTTATTAATATTTTGGCAACAAGAACGCCGCAAGGAACACTTGCTGTACGCCAATACGATGGTGCATCAATTCGATTTGGCCCTATGTCAACCGCAATGAGACAAAAAATTGAACAGGATTTGCAAATTGCAACAGGTAATAGCGAAAAATTTAAACACTATGATCTTGATAGGACATTTGTGGCTCTACGAAATTCGGCATATACTAATTTTGAATATAATTTTGAATTGTTTGAACGTATTAGTCCCTTTGACCAAGATTTTATTCCTTATTATGAAGGAACTTTACTTTGGACGTGTCAACATATATCTGATACTTCGGCCGATTTTCTTAGTAACTGGATGAACAACGATGTTCATTTGCTAAACAGATATTTTTATGAAGTTGATCTGGTGGCGCTATTATCATAATCATTAATAGCGACTCTCCACAGACTTTTATATTGAGCTGCAAACATGGTATAAATTTCTGAATCCCTTGATAATAGAACTGTTGGATCTTGAGGTATATCTCTGAAATCCCAGTTAAAAAGGACTTCCATTGTTCCGTCTTTATATGTCAACAAAATAAAACCTATTTGAGGTTCCAATTGAGTTATTAACTTATAATTATAGTGTCCTTTTGAATTGTTTGAAATTGAATTAGCTATTTGTCGGAACCTCTCAATTGCTGAAGCATCTCCTATATCATTCCATTTCAAACCCTTGTTTACATACTTTGCTATCATTTTTAAGGACTGCTGATATACATCGTTATCATATAAGCGTTCGTTAGATTCCTCCTTTTCATCTTCAAAGTTAAATGATGTATTCTGAACATATTCTAGAATAGGTAATCTCTCGATTATATATCTCCATGCACTTTGAGGCGTTCCCATTTTAGTTACATGCAAATAGTTTTTAACTGTTTCATAAATTCGTTCGGAATCCACAGAAACTTTTTCCACTTCGTTATGTATTGTAATTATTTGCCCTATAACAAGTATTATTATCGAAAGTAAAAAGGCAGGTATTGCCGCTAATGATACGTGTTCTTGATAATTCAATGGATCCAAAAAATAAGCTAAAACAAACGATATTAGTGATAATATCGGGCTTGCAATTAGTATAAACAACTGTTTTCTGTCATAATTTTTCTTTTTCATGTTATGTAATTCCTATGTTGACTACTGCAAAATACATAGTTTTTATTCATATAAACAATCGATAACTAAAAATTATCCATTATTTTTACAATACTGTTTTTACTATATATCCAGCTTTTGCTGAATTCGCAACACCGATCATTTTCCTCTGCAAAATGCAATACAGTATTGACTTATCAGAATATTTATTTATATAATATGGTATTTTCTTACTTTTTTCAATATATTACTGTTTTTATTCCTAAATTGGTCTATTATATGACGTAATATAATAAATATACACAACTTTTTTATCACCAAATTTAATACTATATTCATTATTCATATACTAATTTCGTATATATTGTAAGTGCTAAATAAGAAGACGGATGGTCTCTTTAATCCACAGCCTATTCCAAAAAGAACTAAAGATGTCAACAGAATCGAAGATCAAAAGTGATTATCTATTTGAAGAAAAAACAAATGGTCAATACAATCATCTTGGAATTACAGAAGATAGCATTACCAAGAACCGATACATAGAAACATTTTTCATCAAACGACAGATATGTATATAAAGGTCAAGGAAGTAAAGGCTGCATTGGGATGGGGCTGGGGGCGACTCGGCTCAGGTTCCCCAATCAAAAAGGAAGCTCCCTTGTGGCCAGCTTCCTTTTTAATTTACTATGCGCTTGTTTCTGTCTGAGCTTCCGTGAGGAAAAATGACTTTGTTAAAAACATTTTTTCTTGTTCTTCCTCAGCAAATTCAAAGATATTTTTAAATATATTTGTTTAAGTTTTTATTGACAACATTTATTTTGAGAACACTGCATCATTTCTGGAAAGAAGATACACACAGTATTGATTCATACTGATTCCTTCTCGCTGAGAATGTTCTGCCAGTGATCTGTGCAAGCTTCGTGGGATTCTCAATTTAAACTGTCCGGAATAATCTTCCAAACTGTCTGGTTCATGAATTTCTACTCCTTCTTCTAACGCTGCTTCAAACCATGCTTTTTTTGCATCCAGTGCATTTGCTACCGCACTCTCCACTGTTTCACCACAAGTAATGCAGCCCGGCAAATCTGGATAAGAAACCACAAATCCGCCTTCGTCCTTATCTTCCACAATTTCCATACGATAGGACATTGCCATATAATCATTCAGCGTCTTCATCATTCTTCGCCTCGCTTTCTACAATCTGCCTTACCATTTCTACATATACTTTCTTGATTGGTTCGTGCTTTGGTATTGTAATTGGCATACACCCTTGCTTTCTGAAAGTGTAATGACTGCTTCCACTTCCCAGTGCATTCATTTCGTATCCGTAGCTTTCCAATACCTTCCGTAACTCATCAAACCGGAGGTCTTTCGATAAATTGCATATACGTGTTATCAGTTTATCCCATTTTGACATTTGTATACCTCCTACTTACATTATATGTGGTATCGCATATGGTGTCAATTATTTTTCTAGCTGTTTTTATTTATAAAATTCAGGATTATGTTCAGAAACAACAAAAGTTTTTCCTTTTTCCTTAATATTATCATAAATTACAGAAATCAGTTCTAATATTTTTTACGTCCAAGTCCTTTCGACGGTTCATTAAGTCGATAATAAATCGACCACCATTTTGTATTGTACATAGCATCTTTTAGGCTCTGCAAAAGGCTATCTGTCATACTGTGCCTTCGTAATACTCCAGCTGTCAATCTTAGCAGCATCTCCATTAATTGTATATTGTACATTGAAGTAATCATATATATCTAAATATGTTCTTTCTCTGCGCTCATCTTCTCCAATTTGATCAAATGAACGTCCATATTTTTCCCCTTCCAGTCCCAATGCACTCATTATAGTCGGAAGCAGTTCAGCTTGCGAAACCGGAGCACTATTTATATTCATACCAGTTCCTTTTTCTTGTGGCTTCTTAATAAGAAAAATAGGGCGAGATGTTCTATCTGGTTTTCCACTTATTTTATCACTATCCAAAATATATCCCTGTCCGTGATCTGCAGTAATTATAATTGTTGCATCATCATACAATCCAATATTTTTTAATTGTTGTAAATATTCATATACAATTTTTAAGCTTCCTCGTCCTTGAGATTGTACAGTTACCTCCCGGCCTGTTGGTTCATACTTAATATCATCTGATAGATAAAAGGGTCCATGTGGTCCCCTCATATGATAAAATCTGAATGCCTTATCATAATTTTTTGAAACAGAAAGTCCTGTCTGCTCAATTGTATTATAGAATGGGATATCATTATCTATATTCCATACATTTTCCGACAACACCATACTAGACATATCTCCAGAATAATACTCATATTTAACCTTTAATCCAAAAGGCATAGCTTTATACATAGAAGCTTTCCACATTAATTTCAAAGTAGTACTAATATCATATTTTCTTTTTACTCCTGTTCTATAATTACTGGTTAATAGTTTTGCATCATCTGAGAGATAAGATACATTTGTATAGACACCTACATCACACCCCGATTCTGCCAATTCATATAGTGCTGAACTATTCCTATATGCATAACTCTTATAGTCTTCTTCCAAATCATTTTTCCATGTGACTCCTGTCAACATATACGGTATTGCCATTGAGGTATGAGCAAATTGAGAAGTACCATTACGATAATATGTAAAATCACTTAATGGTTCTATAAAATCAGGATTATCTGCTACTATCTCTTCAAACCAGTCTCCTTCAAAACAATCCAGTACAAATACCAATACATTGTTTTTCTGAGCCAGTTCAAGGCTATGCTCTGTCGTCATAGCTTCCCGTTGTCGATTCTGTGAATAATCCGTTGTAACTAATAGCACACATAATGTAATCATTTGAATCAAAGCTATATATATACAAGCACCTTTACATATCTTTTCTACTATTTCTTTATGGTAACCTGCCTCAGTAACAATAACAATAGCCACCAGCCATATAAGAGAGTTAACGATTGTGGTCGAACCAGACCATACTTGTCCAGTGCCATCTAATGCATGAAGATTACCATTTAAAAGCATAATCTGAATATATCCCATACAGATTAATGCCCCTAATGCTAGATTCATTAATTTTATAAGCCTAATCGGAAGCAATGTCCATTCAAGCGCAATAAACAAAAAGGCAATAGCAATGCTACCAAGCAGCATTATTAATGTAAAACTAATAAATGAACCCGGGAATTCATCATAATTATTCAAATATAACTCATTGGGTAAATATATACCTAATGTTATTATCCAAGCCATAACAATCGGTAAAGTACTCCTTAACGCCCATTTTAAATCATCCTTTGCCAAATACTTATAACTTTTGTTATGATATATGGTTTCTAAAAATGATAATATTAAACAAACACCTACCACAATTACGTAATCTCGATTACATATTGTTCCCTTTAACAAAATTGTACATAAACATAACATAAAAAATCCTACATCAAAATGTTCCATCCAATCCTGCGCATGTTTATGAAATAATGTATTCATCATTATAGGCTGTGCAACAGAAACAAAAAACAGTGGAATTCCATAGTGGACATATGTCCTGGCCTCTATATCCCAAAAACTTTGAAATAATGTACTTTCTCCACTTCCCAGATACCACTTCATTCCAGATATTAAGGCCAATATAGTACTTGTAAAAAAAATTTCTGTTCTAACTATCTGTAAATAATTTTTTCCATCTCTTTTTTTACCTTTGTATATTTTTTGCCATATTACTTCTGAAACTCCCCCCCCAGAAAAAAATATATAAGGCTATTACACAATTCTGCATATCCATTCCATCCTTCATACCATAATTCTTATCAATTTAATAATTCTATGTTATACTACACTAAAAGGCATGTACAGAGCAATATAAAATATTATTTTTAGCAATTATTCTTATAATAATCTTATTGTTTACAATCAAAAAGAATAGTTGATATAAACATACATCAGGAGTCCTTTATGATCAGCAAATTCAAACCCATCCTAACTATTTTGATTATTCTCATATTGACCTGCTATATATCCACCTACTGGTTTCAATTCACATTAGTACAAGGGGAATCTATGTCTCCCACTCTTACCCCCAATCATCTTGTTATCATTGACAAACATAACAAGACATTCCAGGATGGTGATATTATCGTTTTCTACTCAGCAAACGTCCACTCTGTTTGTATCAAACGAATCATCGCCTGTCCCAATGAGTCCGTTCAAATAAAAAATGGACTTATCTATGTAAATAACATAGAAAGTCCATTTCAACAACCTGATACATACATCAGCTACTCTGGAACTGCCACAGACAAAATACAGATGAGTAATGGGCAGTACTTTGTCATAGGAGACAATTACGAACACAGCACAGACAGCCGATATTCTGAAATAGGTATAATATCCTATGATAATATTATTGGAAAAGTAGTTTTTCCATTTATTTCACAATAATGTCATCAGATTCTACTTCTTTATTCTTATTTTCATCTACGCCAAGTTTTTCATTGATCTTCTTCTTTGCTCTTCTGAAGTATATTCCTACTGCCGCACCAACTGCAATGACAATACCCGCGATTGCCTGAATTGCATAGGTTGCTACAGATGGATCAATATATGCTTTTGCATTTGCGCCAAATAAAAGCATACCACATACAGCTATATAAGCCATTCCGAAAATCTTCCATACGTTCTTCATAATTTTTTCTCTCCTAACTTACTTATTCTTTTTTTCATCTATTTTCTTTTGAATTGCAGAAATCATATAATTGGCTCCAACTTCCGCACTTGTTCCCAGATTATACACATACTCCTGAACAAAATTTCCAATTTTGTCGTAATACTGTTCTTTTTGTGATAATAAATCCTGTACTTTTTCCTTCAATGTGCTAAGATCTTCCAGATTGACCGAACAGCCAATTTCTTCACGAAGCAAAATATTCAACGGAACTGTATCGATCTTCTGATATTCGGGGTTCATAACTTTCATTGGTGTATTAATAAACAATACAGGCTTCTGCGTGGTGTATGCATATTCATAAGCAATACCGGACCAGTCTGTAATCATCAGATCTGCTTCGAAAACAGTACTATTGGATGAAAAATCTGTCTGTATCTCAATATCAGGATTCTGTGCATATTTTGTCTTTAACTGTTCCATAAACTCTGCTCTATGACGAACATGCTGTGGATGTGGTCTGACAGTGATCATGTACCCCTGTCCTTTTAATTCATCCAGAATCTGTTCCAGACAACTATCTACTATATTTCCTTCCTGCCAGGATGGTGCGATCAGAATCTTCTTTCTGTCTGTACGCTCTGCCTTTGGCAGGTTCTGATAATCTGCTCTCATAGAGTCTAATAATGAGTAACCCCAGTTAATGAGTTTTTTCTTGAGCAATCCATAAGCAGCCTCTGTTTTTTCAATCTCTTCTCTTTGATGCTTGCCTACACAGAAAACTGTATCATAGTGATCCATAGACCCGGTTCTCATAGTCAGATTTAAACTATCCATTCCATGAGGTACATAGATATATTCAATATTTTTTTGTAAATAACTACGTTTGATATGGAAATTTTCCAAATCAGGCATTGTCATGACCACAACATCTGCCTCCAGCTTCATCATCAAAGTAATCAGACGTTTCTCACCAATATAATACGGTCTTAATTTGTCATTAGTTTTTGCAATTTCAAAAACCTGATCATCAGGGTCACTTGTAATATAATGTATGGTTAAATTAGTCTTTTCCAGTAAATATTCAATCATTCCCTGATAGTATTTATAGAAACCGCTTCCCTCGGAATAAAAAACCAGATGCTTGTTTACAACAGAGAAAAATTTCTTGTAGTCCTGTCTTTCACGTTTCGATTCCGGATCATTGAATTTTCTCTTTTTAGCTCCGATCTGTCCGAGCTTTTCCAGCTCCTTTTTGCTCTTTTCCAAAGCTTCATAATCCACATAATTCTTCGGATTAATAGCCCAGTTAAGCAAATATAACTGCACTACAGCAAATAAATTACTTGCCACCCAATACAGTGCAACTCCAATGCTTACAAACCAGCCAAGATATAATGATAATCCAACTGAAAAAGCCATCATTCCATATTTATTCAATTTTGACTGTTCTGCCTGTAAAACATTGCTGGCATTTTGGGCTACGCACATGATCCATGCAGATAATCCCGCTATAATTGGGGACCAAATAAGGGATATGCCATCCTGACTAGGCACAAGACTCAGATCAATGCCCAGAAACATCATGGAAACACCATCTGTTGTCATACCACGTTTGATGACTTCAATTACTCCCATTAATAATAAAAGCTGGATCACTAACGGAATCATAGATGCCATTGGATGATATTTTTCACGCTTGTAGATCTTGGCCTGTTCTTCTGCAATCGTATCTTTATCTCCAAAATGCTTTGCCATCAAAAAGTTGATCTCAGGCTGCATTTTTACCATTTTAATAGAATTCTTCTGCACCCAGATAGAAACCGGTAACAAAATAATCTTACTGATCAATGTAAATAAAATAATCGCGATACCATAATTATTGCATATGGCATAACAACCATTCATAATCCATTCTAATGCTTGATATAAAACTTCCATGTCCTACCTCTATTTAAGTAAAAGTGCTTTTAATGCGAAAATCAGCATCTGATTATCCTCTTCATCCCGCACAGCAATTCTCACATACTGCTTTCCCTCAAAGCCTTTCTTGGTAGATAAATCCTTAATTAAAATATTATTTTCCAAAAGGATTGTTGTAAGCTCGGTTGATGTGTAATCTTTTGTAATCTCACAAAGTACATAATTAGCCTGAGATGGAATAACACGTAAAAAAGAAATCTCTGACAAATCCTCAATAAATTTCTTTCTCGTCTGATAAAACCTAGTAAGACCTGCTGCATAAGCAGATTTGTATTTCTCATAAATCTGCATGTAAAATTCTGCAAAAGAATTAATATTCCAAATCGCTACATCTTTCTTCATTGTTGCAATGGCTTCTGCATCTCCTGAAGCCAGAATACCAAGACGAAGTCCAGGAACACCATAAGACTTGGAAATACTCTTTACCACATACAAATGAGGATTACTGTTCAATAAAGACTGCTCCAATAACGTTGTATTTTCTTCCATATCTACAAAATCTACAAATGATTCATCAATTACAAGCTTAATACTCCGTTGTTTTGCCCATGCGATCAGACGAATCACATCTGCCTTTGGAATATAATTACCGGATGGATTGTCAGGGTTCACGATGAGTAAATTTTTTATATCTGTCTTATCATAAAATTCCATTAATTCATCAGCAGTATATGTATAATCAGGATTTTGGCACACAAACGGCACCAGATCCTCTGCCTTTCTTCTATTTGCATATTCTTCAAAAGACGGATGAAGTACACCGATTTTACCGGTAAGTTTTTCCATCAGGCTCTTAATCAATTCTGCAGCACCATTACCAACAATGATCTGTGGCTCTTTTAAGCCAAAGTTCTTAGCAGCAATTAAAGAATTGATATGCATACCTGAAGGATACTGTGTAAGCAATGTCTGGAAATTAGCCTGCATTTCATCGATCAGCTTCTTATTAGGGAAATACGGATTTACCAGATAGCAGAAATCCAACATCTTCGGATAACGCCAATAACCACCATATCTTTTTTGAAATTTATGTAATTTCTCTGTTCCCTCTGAAAAAATTGATTCTGCTATGTCCAGATCCTGCACATCATCTATCTCATACCACTTCTCCCCCTCAAGGCGAACTGCCTTAATATGAGGATCATCCAGGAAAGTAATAACCTTCAATACCTGTTCATAGTATTCATTAGTTCCCATTGCCTTACAGTAGATTTCCAAAAACGGTACGTAATAAAGTTCTGAAAATTCCTTACTGAATTTATAGATATTTACAGTCTTATAATATTCATCAATTCGTTTAAAATCAAACTCTCTCTTAGATACAAATGCCTGAATGTTATCATCCTCATCAAGCGTTACAACAGTACCATCCATCCAACTTTCAAATTTATCGACCAGAACCAGGCTGGGATATGGATGATTTATCAGTTTCTGCAGAACTGCTTCCTCAAATACCAGATCTGACTCAAGAAGAATGGTATCTTCCTGAAGAAGATAATCCTTTGCAAGATATAATGAATATATATTATTTGTTTTGTTGTAGATTTCATTATTTACATAAACAATAGGAGTCTTCAGGTCTAATGCATCAATATAATCCATCAGTTTCTGACCTTCGTAACCGACTACCACTACCACTCTGGATAAACCAAGCTTGTCCAAATGTCCCATCATACGATCGATCATGGCAACGCCATTTACTTTGACCATACATTTTGTTGCCTCACTTGTAAGATCCTTTAATCTCTTTCCCATTCCTGCTGCTAAAATAATTGCCTGCATAAGTCCCCCCTGTTAAATTGCTCTCTTGCGTCAATGAATCGTATGAATTATATCACTTATATTCCAGAATAACAAGTTTATAAGTAGTTCGTTTATTGAACATCATCTCTCTGTTTTTTCCTCAAAAAAATATCAACCAGAAAACTGACTATTGCAAACATTGTCAATGTAAATCCCCATTTAACTGTTAATTTCCTTAAAATTATAAACCCCAGGAAAAAATATACATATAGCCATCCAAGCATCAATTTCCCTTTAATTCTGATTATCAACCCTTGCCCCATACTCTAATACACTCCAACTACTCAAATCCCTGACATTACCATTTATTCTATATTTTGTGTAATCTTCAGTTTCTTCTCTATACATTTCTCGATTTCTTTCTTCCTTCTCACTATAATCAAAAAAAGATTTTTTCACATTTTGCTTTTCTATCTTATTCGTAATCAGGGAAATCACATCCTCATGACACACTGGTGCCCCCGATACTTCTCCTTTCCCAACAGAATTATGGGCAGGATCTTTCACATACATAACCGGACAAGATACCTCTATCATATTTCCATCTTCATCATTCAATAGCCCTGTGTCTCCATGATCCGCTGTAATTATAATAGTTGCATCATCATACTTTCCAATTTCCTTTAACTGGGACAAATATTCATAAACAACCTTCAAACTACCTTTTGCCTGTGAAATTTTATCTCCCATTTCATCTGCTCTTCTATCTTCATACTTAGTATAATGAAGATCTTCTGATAATACAAAAGGGGGATGTGCACCCTTCATATGAATGAATTTAAAAGTTCCCTTATCTCCGTTTTCAGAAATATGTAATTTTTCCTGTGTAAGTTGTTGATAAATCTTCCAGTCATTATGAATGCTGTACAGGGAATCATCCGTTAATAAAGTATCTAATTCATATGTATAATAGAAATAATAATTTTTTACGATAAAAGGAGCACACCTGTATCTTGACCATACATTCATCATGCTAAATAAATCATATGCATTACAGTTTTTCTTAATATCTGAATGATAATTAGAGATCTTATCAACCATTGATGCATCGACATACACATTATCTGTGTAAATATCCAGTTTATAATTATTATCATATAGATAATTTACTAAAGCTGATTCATCATATGCATATGTAGTATATCTGTCAGTCCTATCAGGTTCCCACTTTGTTCCTGTCAACAAAAAAGGAATACTGTTTTCCGTCGGACAATGTTCACTAGTTGCATTAGGGAAATATACAAAGTCCATTAAAGGTTCTAAGAAATCTTCATCCTCTTCTTTAATTTCATCAATAATTCTTCCATCAAATTTATCCAATATAAAAACGATAATATTATCATTTTTATCAATGGAGCAAAAATTCTCTGTAGTTATAGCATATTCATGCTTTGTTGCTGTACTAGAGGATGTTGCAATAGAGAAGACTGTTGTAACCAGCTGAATTAAAGTTAAATATATGCATCCATACTTAATAACTTTTGATAATATTGAACTATTTACTTTATATATAATGAACAAAGCTATAAAACATATAAGCCATATACTTACATTTATAATAACCGTTCCTCTGCTCCAGTCCTGTTCCACCCCATCTAGCTGATTCATTTTTCCATTAAGGAACATTCCCTGTATATATCCCATAAATATCATTCCAAATAATGCAATATTAAATATTGGAATTAGCCGATCTGTTAAATATCTGCTGCCTAGAATCACAAAAAAGCATAACACAACAATACTTACAACTACTAATTTAGAAAAAAAAGTCCAAAAAGAAAGCGAAAAATCATCTGAATTATTTAAATACAACTCCACGGGTGTACTAATTGAAAACAACATCAGCCATGTACATATAGGGAAAAATATTCTTTGAGCCTTTTTCCCAAACCCTAATTTACTATTAACTCCTTGTTGTCTCCAAGTAGCAATAATCAAAACAATCATAATACATATATGCAAAATAAGGCAATATGTAACAGCTCTGTTAGAAACTTCTCTTGTAATAAAATACATGAAAAAAAATGAAATATATAAACTTGCGCTATATAATTTTAAAATTTTACAGAGTAACTCATTCTTAAGGAAGAAAAGGAAAAGATTTATTCCAACAGAAAAGAGTATTAGAGGAATACTATAGTGTATAAATGTAATTATTTGAGCATTCCAAAAACTATCTAATAAATTTTCCCACTTATATCCTAAATAATACTTCGTAACAGATAATATATAGTAGTTAAATGATATCCATAAAAGTATAATATTTTCAATGTAATTGCGCATTTCTATATTTTTTTTTCGAATCACTATGCACGTAAGAAATGACTGTATCAGTGCACTAATAACTATAATCATAACAACACTCATCTCGAAATTACTCCTCTCATCCCATGCAGCTTCAGATTGTTCTAATCTATCACTAATGTAGTTTCCTTTAGGAAAATATTTATCTTTGCAATATTTCTCTATTTCCAATAACATCCCATCTCAACTGTACCTGCATTTTTAGGTTTTTCCGAATCAGCCGGATAGACCCAGTACTCATTAAAGCAGGAAGGATCTCCAAATCCATACCAATTCAAAGCTACAATAACATCGTCTCCCATGCCAAGATTCCATTCTATCATTGGAAATGTGAAACTACCATCTCCCAAAAGAGCACTTATAAATTCCTTTACAAGCTGACTTGTATATAGCATGACTTGATAAGTCTGTGTTATAGCATCCCATCCACCAAAGGTCGCAAGACCAAGCTTTGATATTTTATAGATTAATGGACCAATAAATAGCCAAAAACATATTGCATATAGAACATATTTATTAAGTTTGTATTTCTCAAGTTTTTTCATTCTCTACCTCAATACTTACCTTGTAAATTCAATTCTTCGAAGCATTTTCTCAGACGATCTGTATAACTTTTTAAAGTAAACTTATCATTTGCATACTGATAAATTCTATCACTATACTCTACTATCCTATCTTTCTCCATATTAGATAATTCTTCCAACTTACTATCCAACGCCTCAATGTGATAATCTTCAAAATATTCACAATACTCTGATAGTTCGTCCATACCAGTTCCTCGCATTGTCACCGGTATCTGTCCATGACGCATGCAGGTCAACAGCGAAGTTGACATTCCTTCTGAGCAAGACGGCAATAATACAAAAGGACAAATTTCTACTAATTCTAAAAACTTATCAGATTCAACATCAACAAAACCACATTCAACTACATTGTCTGGTAACTTTAATCCAAGCTTTTTACATTCTTCTGTAATTTCTCTTCCACACATATATAGAGTCCATTCCGGATGATTTCTAAAAACTTCCAATAATAAATCATTTCCTTTATGGACAAAACCTTTTACACCAAACACAAGAAAATGAGTACTTTTTCTTTTCTCACTTGTATTTACAATATATTTAGGGTTCTTAAATGCACTTGGATATACTCTCTGTACTGCTTCATTGCTATAATACTTCTTTTCTCCAAGACAAATGACAGCATCTGCCAACAGTTCATCATTCTCTAAATAAAACTTACCTGTTCTTGCGAATGATATCCTCTTACCAGTTCTCTCATAAAAGTAATCTATTCTCTTCTGCTCACCAGCCTTAGAAACCGTGTATGGGTTCTCTGTCATATACATAATCGTAAATGCTTTAGGATTACGTTCCTTTGCAAGTCTAAACATATCACCAAAACCAATAATATAGTCATAATAGTCTGATGGCATCTCTAAAGCTGCATCTGTATTATTGCAACCGCAAACATCAATACAAAAGTCCATATCTATCAGTATTCTGATCATCTGCATCATTTCCTGTAAATTTGTATGTGCCTTGGCATGACGCAGCGAATATGCAGTTCTATCATAATCAAGATAGCTTACTAATACCTTTTTCTGCTTTCTAAGGCAGTCTTGATTGATTCCCAAGACGATGTTTTCACTACGTCTTGGATCTATCTTTCTAAATTGAATATTACACTTTCTGCATGTATTCTTCATAAAATCACTTAATGTTCCCAAGTTTATGTGTCCTCCTGCCAACTTGCTAAACCAATTTAACACTAACTGCTCGTTTTCTTCCATGTGTATCAGAAAGTCTATAACTTACTCTCTTTCCTTCATATGATATATTCATATCTGGATTATCTATTTCATTAAAATAGATATTCTCTGGTTTGCATTGAATATGACCAAACAGGTTGCCAAACTTATCTGTGGTAACTCTTATTACAACACCATAATACATACCAGTTGCATCACTAACTTTTGTATTTCCCCGCAATTCTTGTAGCATAAATTGAGTAAATTCAGGATTATCTTTAATAGTATATCTATAGTTTGAACCCTTCTTTTCAATCCATTTATCAGTTAACTCGCTAAATTTCTTCACCGCATCAAAAACTAATTCAACAAACTTTGTCTTAGTCAATATCTGAATAAAATCCTTACAATACTTCTCAATCTCATTCTTATTATTTATATCAGGAGAAGGTCCCATTCTTAGTTCCTGAATAAGAAACATTATGTGCATCTTATAGTTTTTGTAGTTTTTTATGCTATTATTTGTTCTAAATACTTTGTCCAAATTAGACGATAAAAAAGCAGCCACATAGTAAGGATAAAATGATTGTCCCTCAACAAATAATATATCTTTAAATTCCTTAACCAGTTTTGATTCATGTCGATGTGTTATTTCAACCTTATCCATATAGAGAGCAATTGTGCTTTGAATAAGTGTTCTGAAGTTTATTTTTTGATACGGTTTTATCGCTGAATCAGAATTATATTGCTTTGATCTTCTTTCATAAAAAACCTTATCATACCCTGGTACATTCATAACACGAATAAACTCTTCCAAATCCACATGGAATTTCTTAATTGTTTCAAAAGCCTCTTCATAAACAATATTCTGCCGATTTGTTCCTTTGACAATCCCTTGGGCGACACTGTCGCCTTTTGTTTCTATTACTTTTACGATTACTTTTGCCTGAGAAATATCATATCCTTTACTAACCGCTTTATATATACAATTACATGTCTGACATCCATTAACAACTTGTGGGTTACTTATCTTCAAAGTTTTTCCACTTGGGGTAAGTTCATTACAAATAATAGTAATTCCATTATTAAACAGCACAAAATTTCTCGGATTATTTTCTAATGTTGCTACCATTTCATTATTTACATCAGTTTCACCTTGATAAGCTCGAACATTGGCATCAAACATATTTGCTCTAATCAAACCATCTTCATTTTTAAGTATTGCATTAAGTTTATCTGCTTTACAAAGTACTACATATGTTTGTCCTTCACTATCTTCCTTAGCAAAAGGGAAGCCATCTGTATACTCTAGAATTGCTTCGTAATCATTTTCATTTGATTTTGCAATTCTAAACAATTTATCTTCATCGATATAATATGTGTTTTGACAAAATGCAGTATTCTTTACTATTTTTGTTTCGCTCACATTTTCATCTATATATACCACATTCACATTAGGTAATTCTTTCCATTTATCAATTATCTTAGTCGAATATATTTGGCTGATAATCTTTGAAAAGAAAGTATCTGACTCGCTATGTTTTACAATATCATCCAATAATTTTTCTACTGATGAACATCCTTTATAAGCAAGAATATATATTTCAAACTGTCCTTTTACATCCACTTGCAAGATATCATCTATATCTGTAGTGTTTTCAATCAACTGATTATTTAAGGCAACAGCAATTCCTATCAATCTATCATCACTATTTCCTTCGCAATTACATATTTTTTCCAATAAATATTCTTCTCTATCTAATCTATCAGGTTGAATCTGTGATAAATAAGTATAACATATATACTTTTTCTTATTCAATATTTCATCGTTCTCATCTAAACAGTTATCCTCAAGAAATTTCTCATACTTATTATTCAACATTATATTAGTAAACATATATATTCCTCCATCACATCACATCGTATCATATACTATTGACTAATTATCATATCTGCCTTATATATTACTCTATCATCTGTCTTTAATGGAATAAATCTAATAGAATATTTCTTTATCTCACCTGTGCTTTCTTCTTCATCTTCAAAAACCTCATCAATTATCCATTGTATCGCTCGAACTTTTTCTTTATACTCCTGTATCTTTACCAGGCTTTTTCTTGCTGCAATTGAAGTTTTTACTGAAGCTATCTTCCCCCTGTAATGTTCTTTCTCTTTTACTAATTCATCCTTGTCCAAACATCTGGTTATAGCACCAAGCGAACTTGATACAATATAATCGTCTTGGAGATCACGTATATATGTAGAATATATATTTGCTATACCGCTATGCCACTGCCCAGCCAGTTTATAGGCCGTAGCTGCATTTCTAACCGTATCCTTTATATCATAAATAAACCACTTTGCCTTTTTAGTAGCAGGATTCTCTACAATTGCTGTTATATCAGGTTTCTTTACTCCATCTTTACTCATTCCATCTGGCAAATACTCTTCACTATTATAGACAAGAGCACAAAAAGGATAGGTACGGTGGGGATTAACCCGTCAGATTTTCCATTCAATTTCTACCTTTTCATTTGTTGCCCGGATGACCGTTATCAGTGCGTCCACCACCTGCCTCTTGTCCTCAAAGCTGACATTCTCCCAGTCATCCAGATACCCGGAAATGCTTTCCATCTTCTCCATCGGCACAGCGTCCGCAGAGAGTTTTGCAATCTCATTGGCAATGGACTGCCGCCTTGCGTCCAGCTCCTCAATTTTGCTGTTGGCATAGGAGAGCAAAACAGGGCTTGCGCCCGTCAGCGTGTCAAGCAGCTTTTCAATCTCGCTTTCTACCTGTGCCAGTTCCAGCCGCTTTGCAGTCAGTTTCGGGGAGATTTTTGCAGCCTTGTTCCGACCTGTCAGCGTCTTAAAATCTTTCAGCTTTTTAACCATCGCCCCATAGACTACCGCTTCCAGTTCGTGCAGCTTCACGCACCCGCAGCCGGGACACGCCTTGCTGTCCGCATGGACGGTGCAGCGCAGGTAAAGAATACCGTTGGAGTGCGCCGACATGAGCGCATAGCCGCATTTCCCGCATTTGATTTTTCCCGCCATCCATGTGTTCCTGGCTTTCCTTGCGGGCTGGTAAGTGTGGCTGGCAAGCAGCTTCTTCCGGCATTTCAGCCACAGCTCCGATGGGATAAACCCCTCATGTGGAGCCAGTACCAGCGTCTGTCCTTGCAGGTGCTTGTGCTTGTCCTCTGTATTCCCCTTGCCCTGATAGTAATAGCAGCCGTTTGTCCCGGCAAAGTCGGCGGCATCATTGTAAATATCCGTTCCCTGGCTTTTGTAAAACTCGTATATGTCGAGGTCAGCCATGACATAAATCGGGTTTCGGAGAATAACGCTCAAAGTAGCCCTTGACAGCGGCCTGCCATGATAAGTACGCATACCGTCCGCCGTCAGCTTCTTTGTAATGTCATGCAGCGATACCTGCGGGTCAGCGTACATCTCATACATCTGCCGGACAAAGGCCGCTTCGGTTGGCTCTATTACCAGCTTCTTTGTGCGCACCCCGTCCATCACATAAGGCTCTGTCCGAAAGCCGTAGGGCGTTTTACCGCCCATTTTGAAACCACGCTGGCAACGGGAGTGCCATGCGTCCTGCACCCGCTTCTGTATGGTTTCCCGTTCAAGCTGGGCGAACACGATACAGATATTCAGCATCGCCCGCCCCATCGGGGTGGAGGTATCAAACTTTTCCGTAGAGGACACAAACTCCACATTGTACTGCTGGAACAGCTCCATCATGTTGGCAAAGTCCAGAATGGAACGGCTGATACGGTCGAGCTTGTAAACCACGACCTTTGCAATCAAGCCCCGCTTGATGTCCCGCACCAGTTCTTGAAACTTCGGACGGTCTGTGTTCTTGCCGCTGTATCCTTTGTCTGTATATTCCTTACAGTTCCCGCCTTTCAATTCGTATTTGCAAAACTCAATCTGGCTTTCAATGGAAATGCTGTCCTTTTTGTCCACCGATTGCCTTGCATAGATTGCGTCTATTCTGTTATTCATTTTGTCGCTCCTTTTCTTCAAAAAGAAACGGAGCTGCTGACAATTCTATTATACTGCCAGCAGCCCCGTAAATCAACGATGGCTTCGGAAAACCTTACGCCCCGGCTTCCTCTTTCTTCCGCTTATCGGCATATTTGCGGAACACCTCATAAAGCTGCTGTTCCAGCTCCCGGCGTTTTGCCGCTTCCTGCTCCGGCGTGAACACCGGGGAGAGATTTTCCAGCGTGATTTCCTTTCCCTGAAAAGTCACGACTTCGGTTTCTTTCTTGTATCTGATATGCTCCATAGTACCTCCGTATTTAATTTTCAAAGTGCAGTGCCGCCATGCTGCGGCGTGAAATGTTTTCTGTCATTGATCACCGTTCCCTTGTGTGTCGCTGTTGCCGTTTCAATTCTGCCAGCACCTCCGGCGGGATACGGTCTACCAGCCGCTGAATGTCTTTCAGCTCGCTTTCCAGCTTTGCCCGTTCCATCGTATCTTTCATCTTGCCTTTTTCACTGG